>ENA-OQIO01000193-OQIO01000193.1-human-gut-metagenome-genome-assembly--contig:-NODE-193-length-31044-cov-6.495941_pt1 | contig 31044 bp, 34 predicted proteins | sample MGYA00242573_ERZ504737 | MGnify/ENA primary metagenome ERZ504737 (study PRJEB26092, sample SAMD00036203) | human gut metagenome | host: Homo sapiens | study: EMG produced TPA metagenomics assembly of...
GCTCAAGATGAGAAATGGCCAAAAATTGATAGAATATTAAGGCATTTAGTATTATCGAATTCTAAATTAACCCGTAAATAAAGCAATCTCTAGCACACAAATTGTTTACTCTTAGATATATTTTATATATTATAGTGAAATGTGGAATCAGTTAGATGGTTTGACCGGATTACTAAATCAGAATAGTTTCTTGAATCGATCTGAAGAAATGTATTATACAAATGGTATGTTGATCGTGTTTGATGTTGATGATTTTAAACATGTCAATGATGTGTTTGGTCATGTCAAAGGGGATTTGTGTTTGAGTATCATTTCGGATTGTATTAAGAAGGCATATGCCCAATATGGCTATTGTTACAGGGTTGGTGGCGACGAATTCTGTGTCTTATTAAAAAACAGTCGGAATGAAGAGGCGTGTTCTGCACAGTTTGAAAGTTTCATAGAAAAGAAGCGTAAAAAATATAATTATTTGCCTTCTGTATCTTATGGTTCGGCCATGTTGCTGACGGGGGATATTGTGAGTGTTAAAGATTTGGCAGATCAAAATATGTATTTAAATAAGAAGAAAAATAAAAAGCAGCAGTGATTGAGTAATCGCTGCTGTTTTAAGGTAAAAACCAAGTAATCAAATCGACAAGCCATGAAATGAAATTTGATCCTTTTTTGATTTCTTTATCGTATTCTTTAGCTTGTATCATTTCTTCTTTGGTGAAGCCTTTTTGTGTAAGAGAATCTATTTCTTTTTGAGTTAAACCTTGGTTTAGTAGTTCGTCATGGTCTTGTTTGTTCATCTGTGTATCCTCAAATTCATTGTAACATAAAGAAAAAGAAGAGTATATCTCTTCTTTTTTATCTTATGCATAATTTTTTTTAAGGATCCTAATTATCTAAAATTAAATAGCGTTTTGTTTCTTCAAAGTTTTTAATGTTCTAGCTGAAACACGGATAGTTTGTGGCTTTCCATCAACTACAACACGAACTTTTTGAAGATTCACGTTCCATTTACGGCGAGAAGCACGCATTGAGTGAGAACGTTTATTTCCAGATAAAGGACCTTTTCCAGATACTGCACATACTCTTGACATCTTAATGTCCTCCTTTTTCTTTCATTTACGCAATCGCTTAACTATAATACCATTAACAAGCCCTTATTTCAACCCCTGAATTAAAATTTGTTCAAGACTCAAGAGAATGTTATAATGATAATGTTTTAAAAAAAGAGGAGACGATGGAATGTTGAATTCGAATTGCTTAATAATCTTAGGCATGTGTTTAGTTACGCTTGTGATTATGTTGCTGATTATGCCTGGATTGATTGATTATTTACATAAAATTAAGTTTGGACAAACAGAAAGAGAAGAGGGGTTGGCAAGCCATAAAAAGAAGAATGGTACGCCTACTATGGGTGGATTAGCCTTCATTATTGTACCAACACTTGTCTATATTATAGGTTCTTTCTTTACTCCATTCAAACTGGATATGAATACAATGATTATTCTACTTGCCTTTGTAGGGTATGGTGTTGTTGGATTTATTGATGATTATATTATTGTCGTACAAAAGAATAATGAGGGGTTAAAACCAGCTCATAAGTTTTTACTTCAGTCTATTTTAGCGGTTGTGTTTTTCTTCTTATATCGTACAAGTTCAACTACAGATATTTGGATTCCTATTTTTAATGTGACAATTGATTTATCATGGTTCTACTTTATTTTGGTATTCTTTATGTTTACAGCTGAAACGAATGCGGTGAACTTAACGGATGGTTTAGATGGATTGTGTGCAGGCCAGATGGTCATTGCGCTTGTTCCATTTGTGGTATTCGCATGGATGCAAGGATTATATAATGTGGCATGTTTGATTTGTCTCGTGATCTTTGCGTTACTTGGATATTTGAAGTTTAATAAGCATCCAGCTCAAATCTTTATGGGGGATACGGGATCATTAGCTTTGGGTGGCTTGATTGCCGCTGTCGCAATGGTCTTAAAACAAGAAATTTTATTGATTATTATTGGCTTTGTTTTTGTTGCAGAAGTTTGCAGCGTTATTATACAGGTTACGTATTATAAAAAAACACATAAGAGAATTTTCAAGATGGCGCCTTTGCACCACCACTTTGAAATGTGTGGATGGTCTGAAGAAAAGGTTGTTACACGTTTTAGACTTGTTGGTGTTATCTTAGCGGTTCTTGGACTTGTTTTGGGGGTAATGTAGATGGAAACTGTATTAGTCATTGGGCTGCCCGTAGTGGGATTGCCGTTAGTAAGCTTTTATTAAAGAATGGATATCATGTTGTTTTAACGGATTCGAATGCGATTAAAGAAAAGACAGAATTAGAATCAATGGGTATCGAAGTGTTTGATGGAGGACATCCAGATTCATTAAAAGAAAAGAAGTATGCGTTTATCGTGAAGAATCCTGGTATTCCTTATCGTGTTCCTTTCGTACATTATTTTGTGGAACAACGCAAAAATCTATACAGAAATTGAAGTGGCGTATCGTTATGCAAGAACTTTAATTATGCGGCCGTAACAGGTACAGATGGTAAGACAACCGTAACGACGTTATTATATGAGATGTTGAATCGACAAAAGAAGAGTTTGGTTGCTGGAAACATTGGTACGCCTTTATGCGAATTGGCATTAGAATATACGGATGAAGACTATAATGTAGCTCTTGAATTAAGTAATTTCCAATTGTTGGGAATTGAAACATTTAGACCTCATGTATCAACCGTGACAAATTTGGCACCGGATCATTTAGATTATATGGATAGTCTAGAAGCATATTATGAAAGTAAGATGCGTATTTATGAGAACACAAATGCGGATGATTACTTTATTCGTAATGTGGATGATGAAAATGTTGTGAAGTATGCTCAAAACATTCCTTGTCATGTGATTGATTTTTCTTTGAAAAGAAAAGATGTCGATTTATATAAAGATGATAAGTATGCTTATTATAAAGATACGCAGTTGTTTACTTTATCGGATTTAAAAATTGTTGGTGAATTCAATTGCGGGAATGCGATGATGGCAAGTTGTATGGCCTATTTGATGGGTGTTTCTTTATTTAATATTCAGGAAGTGATTCGTGAATTTAGTGGGGTAGAACATCGTATTGAATATGTAGATACAATTGATAATGTTCGTTTCTACAATGATTCTAAGGCTACAAATACGCATGCGGCTTGTGCGGGTTTATCTGCATTTGAGAAGAATGTAATTCTACTTTGTGGTGGCAAAGATAAACATATTTCTTTTGATGATTTGAAACAATATGATGGTGTAGTGAAGAAATGTATTTCTTTTGGTCAGACAAAAGATAAGTTTAAAGATATCTTTACAAGTCAAATGAGTGTTGAAACAATGAAGGATGCGTTTGAAAAGGCTGTGTTACTGGCAAAACCTGGTGATATTGTTTTATTGTGTCCTGCATGTTCTAGTTTTGACCAGTTTAAAAATTATGAGATTAGGGGCGAAATTTTTAAACAGATGGTTCATGAGTATGCAGCTAAAAGGAATGAAGAATGACATTTCTAAGCAGTATTGTTAAGACAATCTTATTAGGAATCATACAGGGGATAACGGAATGGCTGCCGATTTCTTCGACAGGACATTTAATTTTATTTGCGAGCATTTGGCCGCTTGAACCGGCTACCTTCTTTGAAGTGTTCAAAGTGGTTATTCAGTTTGGAAGTATTTTAGCGGTTTTAGTGTTGTACTATCAGAAATTGAATCCTTTTGATAAGCGTGAATCGCCTAAAAAGAGAAAACAGACTTTACAACTTTGGTCTAAGGTGATTGTAGGTGTTATTCCAGCTGCCATTATTGGCTTATTGTTGGATGACATTATTGAGGGATATTTATCGGCAAACTTTGTGATTGCGGTGGCACTGATTGCGTATGGGATTATTTTTATCTTGGTTGAGAAGAATCCTAGACAAGAAAAGATTGAAACGATTGAACAAGTTGATTATGTATCGGCTTTAAAGATTGGCTGCTTTCAATGTTTAGCTTGATTCCAGGAACTTCAAGAAGTGGAGCTACAATTTTGGGTGGCTTATATTGTGGCTGTTCTAGAACGGTCGCAAGTGAATTTTCGTTTTTCTTGGCAATCCCTGTCATGTTTGGAGCGAGTCTTTTAAAGGTCATTAAATATTTTATAAAGGTAGGTTTATTTAGTTTTGGACAATTGTTCTTATTACTACTAGGAACGTTTGTGGCTTTTGTGGTGAGTTTATTTGCGATAAAAGCTTTATTAAACTATGTGAAGAGCCATGATTTTACAATTTTTGGGTGGTACCGTATTATTTTAGGTATCTTTGTGATTATATTTTTCTATGTGATTTAAAGAGGGTTATAGTAATGAATGAATTTGATTTGCATATGCATTCCTGTTATTCGGGAGATGGACAGTTCACGCCTGAAGAATTGATTGGAATCGCAAAAGAAAGAGGATTAAAAACCATTGCGTTAAGTGATCATGATTGTATCAGTGGAGTTAAGGAAATGATCAAACTGGGTAAAGAAGCGGATATTGAAGTGATTCCTGCCATTGAGTGTTCAACAAGTATTGGTTATACAGATGTACATTTACTTGGATATGGTATCGATTTAGAGGATACCTATTTTCAAAATTTATTGGAAAGAACGCAAGTGAAGTCTAGAAATGCTTTTTCAACTCGTTGCGATAAATTAAGAGCGAAGTATGGTGTTGAAATTGATGAAGAAGCAATTTTGAAAGAGGCGAATGGCAAAAATCCTTGGTTTGTGATGTGTACGCATATGTTCAATGATCCTCGTTATCGAGATATTCCCGATTTTAAGGATTATATTCCAGGCGGTAAAAGAAGTGATCCGGCACCCGTTAATTTCTTTTGGGATAAATGTCAATATGGTTCGGATTTATTTGTATATGTACCAATGCCTGATTTTGTCGAATCGGTTCAAAAGATTCATGAGGCTGGTGGACTTGCGATTGTAGCACATCCGTTTAATACGTTTTATAAAAATGACGAGATGTTCAAGGTGTTATTGGATGCTGGAGTGGATGGTATTGAAGCTTATAGTAATTATCATACGCCTGAACAAAATGTATATTATGAAAAGCTAGCGAAGGAACATCATTTATTGATTACTTGTGGAAGTGATTTCCATGGGGAGAAAAAGCCAAGTATTCAAATGGGTGAGTATGGATTGGATAAAGATGGTTCTTTATGGCTAGAACAATTTAAGGAAAAACTAAAGGCAGCTAGAGAATCCTAGCTGCTACATTGTTAATAGGAATGTAAATAGAGTACAATAGCTTAATAGATTGTTGGAACGACTTACTCGAAATAGAGATTGATGTCCCATTTCTGTGATGGCACAGAATTTATCTACAGCTTGAATGATCCATCCAACACTTGTACTTGGGTGGCTTGTTTTTAATGGCCACATGTGATGTAAAATGGCATCGTCAATGGTTGGATTTGTTGATGTGATGTTTTTAGCGTTCTCAAGGGCAATGATTGGGTGAATCATCGCATGATTTCCTTCAAGAGGACGATCCTCATCTGTTTTCCAATCATAGTAATATAGATCATGTAATAGACCGGCGCGTGCTGCACTATAGGCATCAAGACCGAATTTTCTGCAAATTAAAAAAGAGTAGTAAGAAACGTTTAAAGAATGTTGAAAGCGAGATGTAGCCATGTGTTGGCTGCATTTTTTTAGGGCTTGTACTTCTTGCGTATCAATTAAGTCTGATATTGTATCAAAATATTCTTGTGCAATATAAGTATCTTGTAGTTGTAAATTGATTCTTGATAAAATAGCTTTTTCCATTTCTCGACCTCACTAGGGAAGAATATAGCATATTTAAAAATAAGATACAACTATTTATTTTAAACCTAGTATTATGATATAATTAGTTGAAGGAGGCTATTATTATGGTAATTTTATATACTTCTCCAGGTTGTGCGAGTTGTCGTAAGGCAAAACAGTGGTTAAAAGACAACCAAATTGAATTTGTTGAAAAGAATATATTTACTTCATTATTGAAGGAAAGTGAAATTAAATATTTGTTGTCGCGATGTGAAAATGGAACAGAAGATATCATTTCGGTTCGTTCGAAGGCATTCCAGGCACTTCAAAAAGATATCGATGATTATTCGATGAAGGAATTGGTTACTTTGATTCAGGAAAATCCATCGATTCTAAAAAGACCAATTCTTTTATCAGAAAAAAGTCTTGTGGTTGGATATGATGATGACGAGATCACAACAATGATGCCAGCACAGTTAAGGACAGTCGTAGACAATGCGTGTACAGATGCTTGTCCAAACTATTCTGTTTGTGGTAAGTGTAGAGAGCGTGCAAGTATGAACTAGAGTATTCTAGTTCTTTTTTTTCGCTTATAAACGAAACACAAACGAAATGTAGTTGATGCATTTCGCTTAAACGGATATACTTAGAATATAAAGATGTTTAGGAGGTGCTTTATGGATTATATATCTTGTGAGTCTGCTGCTAAAAAGATAGGGGTATCGACTCGTAGAATTCAACAGATGTGTAAACAAAAAGAAATAGTTGGTGCAATAAAGGATGGACGCAATTGGCTGATTCCTGATAATGCAATTTTAAGTCCGAAAAAGCCTTTACCAATAGGTGTTTCTGATTTTAAGTCGGCAACAACGAATTATTACTATGTAGATAAGACTTTATTGATTCGTGATTTTTTGAATGCGATACCGATGGTGTCTCTTTTCACGCGTCCTAGGCGTTTTGGGAAAACATTAAATATAGATATGTTGCGTGTGTTTTTTGAAAAAACACCGGAAGATACATCTATTTATTTTAAGGATAAGTATATATGGCAGTGTGGGGATTACTATACAAAACATCAAGGTCAATATCCTGTGATATTCTTGTCTTTTAAAGATGTTAAATGTTCGAGTTGGCAAGAGACTTTTCAAAAAATTAGTAAATTGATTTCTCTAGAGTTTATGCGTCATAATGAATTGGAGAGTAGTTCTGTACTAAGCTCATACGAAAAAGAGCAGTATCATCGTTTTGCGAGTGAAAATATAAATGAGGTTGATTGTCAAATGGGGCTTCAACTTTTATCTTTATTACTTCACAAACATTATGATAAAGAGTGTGTCATTATTATTGATGAATATGATACGCCTATTCAACAAGGTCATCTTTGTGATTTTTATAATGAAATTGTTGATTTTATGCGCAATTTTTTTTCGGGTGGTCTAAAAGACAATCCACATTTGGCTTTTGGATTTTTAACAGGTATTCTAAGAGTCGCAAAAGAAAGTATTTTTAGTGGAATGAACAATTTAAAAACGAACTCCATATTAGATAATAATTATAGTTCTTATTTTGGTTTCACAAATGAGGAAGTCAGAGATATGCTTGCATATTATGATTATGATTATGAAGATAAATATCAAGAAATTTGCGAATGGTATGATGGATATCGTTTTGGAAATTCGGAAATATTTAATCCTTGGTCTGTTATCAATTATATTTCGGATCAATGTTTTCCAAAAGCTTTTTGGCAATCAACAGGTAGTAATGATATTATTGGTGAAATCATTGGAACTGCAACACCTGAAATTAATGAAAATTTGTATAAATTGTTTTGTGGAAATACAGTCACAACGTATGTAGATACAAGTGTAATATATCCTGAGGTTCAAAATAATCCTAATAGTATATATAGTTTCTTGTTGGTAGCGGGGTATCTAAAGGTGGCCGAAATATATCCGCAAAATGATGGAAATTATATGTGCGATGTGGCTATTCCTAATAAAGAAATTTTATATGTATATGAAAAAGAAGTGTTGAATCGTACAAACCAAAATAATGTTTCAATTTCAATTCATCAGGCTATCTTTTCTAAAGATACTAGTAAACTGCAGTCTTTGTTGGAGGATTTTATGTTAAAAAGTATATCAACGATGGATGGGGCTAGTGAAGCATTCTATCATGGAATGATGCTTGGATTATGCGCTGTACTAGGAAGTCAATTTAAGGTAAGATCAAATAGAGAATCGGGACTAGGTCGGTTTGATATTGAATTATTGCCGATGGTGAAGGGAATACCTGGATTTATCTTTGAGTTTAAACATACAAAAGATATAAATGTTGATTTAGATTCACTGGCTAATAGTGCACTTAAACAGATTGAAGATATGAAATATGATACAGAATTAAACGATTTTGGTGTTGAAGATATTGTAAAAATTGGTATAGCGTTTAGACAAAAAAGTGCGGTTGTTAAGCGTGGATAAACCTATTGGTGAAAACTGATAGGTTTTTGTTTGTGAAATTTTAAAAAAAACTATCACTATGTAAATTTGTATGCTATAATTATTTACACATGTAAACGGTTACAAATAGGAGGTAAAATATTATGGATAAAAAATATGTCTATGAATTTAATGAAGGCGATGAAACGATGCGTGAATTGTTAGGTGGAAAGGGTGCCAACTTAGCTGGAATGTCTAAACTTGGAATGCCTGTGCCTTATGGATTCACAATCACTACAGAAGCTTGTAACCAATATTATGAAGATAATGAAACAATTAATGATGGTATTAAAGCTCAAATCATGGAATATCTAGATTTATTGGAAAAGAAGTCTGGAAAGAAATTAGGGGATGAAGCCAATCCTTTATTAGTATCTGTTCGTTCAGGAGCTCGTGCAAGTATGCCTGGTATGATGGATACTATTTTAAATTTAGGTATGAATAAAACAGTTGCAGAAACTGTGGCTAACTTAACAAATAATGAGCGTTTCGCATATGATTCATATCGTCGTTTTATTCAAATGTATTCAGACGTTGTTATGGGGTTGAGTAAAAAGCGTTTTGAAGAGATCATCGATGAAGTAAAGGCTGAAAGAGGCATTAGTGATGACTTAGATTTAAATGCTGAAGATATGAAGAAATTAGTAGAATTATTTAAAGCGTTCTACAAAAATGAATTAAAATCTGAATTCCCTGAAGATCCAAAAGAACAATTGATGGGAGCTATTGAAGCTGTATTCCGCTCTTGGAACAACCCTCGTGCTATCTACTATCGTAAGATGAATGATATCCCTTCAAGTTGGGGAACTGCCGTTAACGTACAGATGATGGTATTTGGTAATATGGGTAATGATTGTGGTACAGGTGTTGCCTTTACGCGTAATCCAAGTACGGGTGAGAATAAATTGTATGGTGAATTCTTAATGAATGCCCAAGGTGAAGATGTTGTTGCGGGTATTCGTACACCTCAAAAGATTGACCAATTAAAAGAAGTAGCGCCTGAAGCATATGATGATTTTGTAGCTATCACTAAGAAATTGGAAACGCATTATCGTAATATGCAGGACATGGAATTTACAATTGAAAAAGGTAAATTATTCATGTTGCAGACACGTAATGGTAAACGTACAGCTCAAGCTGCATTAAAGATTGCGTGTGATATGGTGGATGAAGGCATGATTACTATTGATGAAGCTTTAATGATGGTAGAACCTAAACAATTAGATTCATTACTACACCCAATGTTTGATGCGGATGAATTAAAGAAAGCTGAACCAATTGCTTCAGCACTTCCAGCAAGTCCAGGTGCTGCTTGTGGTCAAATCGTATTTAGTGCAGAAGAAGCGATTCAAGAGGCAAGTCGTAACCACAAAGTCATCTTAGTTCGTTTAGAAACAAGTCCAGAAGATATTGAAGGTATGCACGTATCTCAAGGTATCTTAACGGTACGTGGTGGTATGACAAGTCATGCTGCTGTTGTTGCTCGTGGTATGGGTGCATGCTGCGTCAGTGGATGTGGCGATATCAAAATGCATGATGATGAAGGATACTTTGAAATTGATGGTGTGAAATATCACCGTGGAGATTGGATCAGTTTAGATGGTTCAACAGGAAATATCTATGGTAGTGCTATTAAAACTGTTCCTGCAAGTATTTCAGGTGATTTTGAACGTTTCATGAACTGGGCGGATGAAAGACGTACATTAAAAGTTCGTACTAATGCAGATACTCCTCATGATGCAAAACAAGCTCATGAATTTGGTGCTCAAGGTATTGGTCTAGTTCGTACAGAACACATGTTCTTTGAGGGAGATCGTATTAAAGCGGTTCGTGAAATGATTGTTTCTAAAACGGCAGCTCAAAGACGTGTCGCATTAGAAAAAATCTTGCCTATGCAAAGAAGTGACTTTGAAGGAATCTATGAAGCTATGGAAGGTCTACCAGTGACAATTCGTTACTTGGATCCACCTTTACATGAATTCTTACCTACAAACTCTTATGATATTACACAATTAGCTAAGGATATGCACATTGGATTGGATGAATTGAAATCTGTCATTTCTAGCTTACACGAATTCAATCCTATGATGGGTCATCGTGGATGTCGTTTGGCTATTTCGTATCCAGAAATTGCTGAAATGCAGACAACTGCAGTGATTCAGGCTGCATTAGCTGTCAATGAAAGACACCCAGACTGGAAGATTGAACCAGAAATCATGATTCCATTAGTTGGTGATGTTGCAGAACTTCGCTATGTTAAAAAGGTTGTATGTGAGGTAGCTGACAAATTGATTCAAGAATCCGAATTCGATATGAAATATCATGTTGGTACAATGATTGAAATTCCTCGTGCTGCATTATTAGCGGATGAAATCGCAAAAGAAGCTGAATTCTTCTCATTTGGTACAAATGACTTAACACAGATGACATTTGGATTCTCAAGAGATGATGCAGGAGGATTCTTACAAGATTACTATGATAAAAAAATCTTTGAATCGGATCCATTTGCACACTTAGATCAAAGAGGTGTTGGAAAACTAGTTAAGATGGCAACTGAACTTGGAAGAAGTACTCGTCCAAATATTAAATTAGGAATTTGTGGAGAACATGGTGGTGATCCAGCAAGTATTGAATTCTGTCATAGAGTTGGATTGAACTATGTATCTTGTTCACCATATCGTGTACCAATCGCTAGACTTGCTGCGGCACAGGCTGCTATTAAATTCGATAAATAAAACACGTAGGAGTTGATGAATTTCAATCCCTTTTTATGATATGTGTTGTTTAGTGTTATTTTTTACAAAGTATTCGTGTAATTTTCGGTGTATTTATAACGTTTTTTTACACTAAACTACAGGAATATCTAGTAATGATATAATCTCAACTTATTATAAAAAAATGAAACTGGTTAAATATTAACAAAGAGTTGATGGATTTCAACTCCTTTTAGTATACTGATTACGAGGTTAAAAAAATATGGAATATGTATATGTAACGAAAGAAAATATTGAACATGAACACATTTGTTGTGCAATTAGTAACAATTCAGATGTACAAGTAAGATCAAAGAAAGACTGGTTGTATGATCGCTTTGAGGATGGACTTGTGTTTATTAAATCGAGTGTAAGAGGGAAATGCTTTATTGAGTATATTCCCGCAAAGAATGCGTGGATTAGTGTGGATGCAGAAAATTATATGTATATTGATTGTTTATGGGTCGCTGGCTCTTTAAAGGGTCATGGGTATTCGAGTGAATTATTAAATATGTGTATTGAGGATAGTAAAAGAAAAGGGATGGATGGAATTTGTATTTTATCAAGTAAAAAGAAAACATCCTATCTTGCGGATCCTAAGTTTTTAGCTTATAAAGGTTTTAGAGTCTCTGATGAAGCGAGTAATGGTATTCAATTGTGGTATTTAGCTTTTAATGATTTTGATTTACCAAAATTTAAATCCTGCGCTAAAGATTGTCATATAGAAGAATCAGGTTTTGTCTTATATTACACAAGTCAATGTCCTTTTAATGCAAAATATGTTCCAATCATTGAAAATTTGTCTAAAGAAATGAATATAGAATTTAAAGCGATTCATCTAGATACAAAAGAAAAGGCGCAAAATGCGCCAACACCCATCACAACATATGCGCTATTTTACAATGGTGAATATGTAACGAATGATGTGATGAATGAGAAGAAGTTTTTAAAGTTAGTTGAGAAGCTAAAATAGGCACTAATTATCTTGAGATAGGATGGTTTTAAATAATAAATATACTAAGTAGATTGTATTTAGTGCAAACGGAGCAATGAGATTGGTAGTCATTAAGCTTTCAAAGAAAAGAATGTGGGATAAAAAATTATCATAACCACTCACAATCACATATGGAGATTCTGCCATAGTTAAAAAGATCAGAAATATAGATAGCTAAAATGACTAAGAAATGATTTTTGTATTGTTTCATTCGTAAATTCCTTCTTGAACTCATATTTGGCTTGCACTTTAAATTGTTTTGTACTAAAATTCTAAATGTAGTAAATAAATCTGGGGAGCTACTGCTGAGAGGAAGTTCGACTTCGACCCATTAAACCTGACGGATAATGCCGGCGTAGGAAGTATAGATGTTTTTTTGACCTGTCTTTTTACGTTGCAGGTCTTTTTATTTTATTGCCTTACTGTAGGGGAGCGCCTAGAGTATAGAAAACAAGCGAGGGAGCCTGAATTGACAGGATGAGAGAGGACTGTTTGTCTAATACCGAAACCACAGATGGTTTTTTGCGTGTTTTCTAGGCCATCTGTATCTGTAGGAGGTAGTATTATGAATAAACACAATTACTTATTAAGCTTAGTCTTTTTTTCAATGATGGTAGCTGTTGGAGTAGTCATTTCTCCAATCTTACGTGTAGAAGGAATGTGTCCTATGGCACACTTGATTAATATCACTATGGCTGTATTTATGGGGCCTTGGTATTCATTTCTTTGTGCTTTAGCTATTGGTTTAATTCGTATGACAGTTATGGGAATTCCACCATTGGCTTTAACGGGAGCTATTTTTGGAGCTACGTTATCAGGCATCTTATATCGTGTAAGTAAAGGGAAAATCTGGGCTGCCGTACTAGGTGAAGTCATTGGTACAGGTTTAATTGGTTCTGTTCTTTCATATCCAGTGATGACATATTTATGGGGAAGAACCGGACTTACATGGATGTTCTATGTACCTAGCTTTTTAATGGGTACAATCATCGGTGGAAGTATTGCGTATGTTTTATTAAAGTCGATGTCACGTAGTGGAATCCTAGAAAATATTCAAAGAAAGTTAGGAGTGCAAAAATTTGTTGAAACAAACGAATAATTTGATTCACTGTATCACAAATCCGATTTCAATCAATGATTGTGCAAATCTTATATTAGCTTTGGGGGCAAAGCCGATCATGGCTTGTCATCCGGATGAAGTTGATGATATCACTTGCCATTCTGCGGCTTTGGCATTAAATTTAGGTAACTTTGATGATGTAAGAGCTAAGTCTATGATGATTAGTGCTCAATGTGCCAAAGAAAATAAAATTCCATTCATTTTAGATTTGGTTGGAGTGGCTTGTTCAACATTAAGATTGAATTATGCCAAAGAACTTGTTTCTTTATATTGTCCAACCGTCATTAAAGGGAACATCAGTGAATGTAAAGCTTTTTATGGAATGACAAGTCATGCGCATGGTGTAGATGCGGATGTTCTTGATGAAGAGAATATCTATGAAAGTGCGAAATGGCTAAAGGGCATGGCTTTACATCTTGGTTGTGTAGTTGTTTGTAGCGGCAAGGTGGATGTCATTACAGATGGTAAAGAAGTGAATTTAATTTCAAATGGTTGTGATATGCTTTCAAGAATTACGGGGACTGGATGTATGTTAAATGTGGCAATCGCTACATTTTTAGCTAGTTATTCTCCATTATTGGCTTGTATTAAGGCAACTTGTTATTATGAGGTAGCTGCTGAAAAAACAGAATGTTCTGGTCCTGGAACTTTCCATATGCATTTTATGGACGAAATCTATAAGCTTACCAGTTTTGATGAATCTTTGTTTAAAATTGAGGTGTTAGAATGAAAAAAGTAGATTATACATTATATTTTATTACCAATTCAGATGGGTATGATGAAGAAACTTTTTTAAATAAAGTGAAAGGGGCATGTCTTGGTGGAGCAACCATTGTCCAGCTTCGTGAAAAGAATAAATCCACATTGGAATATTATGAATTGGCATTAAAGGTAAAAAATATAACGGATGCTTATAACATCCCATTGATTATTGATGATCGAATGGATATCGCAATGGCTGTAGGATGTGGTGTTCATTTAGGAAATGAAGATATGCCAATTTCTGTAGCTCGTAAAATCATGGGAAAAGATTGTATTATTGGGGCTACCGCAAAAACAGTTGAAGTTGCGAAAAAAGCAGAGGCTGATGGTGCTGACTATTTGGGTTGTGGTGCCATTTATCCGACAAAGACGCATGTGAAGACGAAGATTACAAGTGTTGAAACACTGAATGATATTTGTTCGGCTGTCAAGATTCCGGTTTGTGCCATTGGAGGATTAAATAAAGACAATCTTTCTGTTTTAGAAAAGAGTCCTATTCAAGGTGTTTGTGTTGTATCGGCTATTATGGATCAAGAGGATACAAAAAAAGCAGCTGAAGAATTGAAAGAATCGATTCAAAAAATCGTGGCATAAAAAATGCCACTTTTATTTTTGAAAAATATAACCTAAAATAGTAATTATGAGAAAAAGAAAAATATTAGTGCTTTCAATCACTATCGTTGCCATCGCTCTGATTCTTGAAACATGTATATTAAGATATGTAAATGAAAAGAATGCGCAAACAACATCCAATGTATTATTGGATCGTGTGATTGCAGTTCTTGATAAAAATGAGTCGAGTGAAGAGCGGTTTGTGAAATCATTAAAAGATGATTATATAGTTCGTTCTAAGGCCATATCTTATATTGTGGATGCAAAGCCGGAAGTAGAATATGATATTGATGAACTTCAAAAAATCGCATCTATAATGTCCGTGGATGAAATTCATTTAATTGATGAAACAGGAACGATATATTCGGGTTCAATACCTAAATATTTTGGATATAGCTTTGATTCTGGTGAACAAATGGCTTTCTTTAAACAAATGTTAAACAATTATGATTTAACATTATGCCAGGATGTAACACCAAATACGGCCAAAGCTAAAGAGATGATGTATGCGATCACTTGGAATGAATCTAAAACGCATATGGTTCAAGTGGGTATTACGCCAAAGCGTCTTTTAAAAGAGTTGAAACAAAACCAAATTTCAAATGTCGTAGCTGATATGCCTGTGTATAAGGGAATGGAAATTTATGTTGTAAATTCAAAGACGAATATAATTGAGGGAGCTACTGACAAAAATAAAATCGGGAAGAAGATTCTGACTTCTAATAAAAACTATCAATATATAACTCGAAAACACGGAAATTATAATGTATCTGTATCCTTATCTGAATCGATGTTTTCTCAAAATAATATCGTAGCGATATTGATTGTCGGTATTTATTTAACTTTAGCTTCATGCTTACTTGTCTCATGCTTTCTAGAGTATTAAAAGAGAAGTATGAAAAAGAAAAATATATGTATACTTCGAATACGGATGGACTGACGAAATGTTTCAATCGACGTGCGTATGATTCGGATATGGAAAAGTTAGATTTAAATACGGAATGGGCTTATATATCTTTAGACTTAAACGGTCTAAAACAAGCCAATGATTCACTTGGACATAGTGCTGGGGATGAGCTTATTTGTGCGGCCAGTAACTGCATGAAGTTTGCGTTTGCCTCTTATGGAAAAATTTATCGTATTGGTGGAGATGAATTTGTCGTATTGATTCAAGAATCTGTATCGAATATAGATTCTATATTACAAGTATTTGATGCGACTATTTCGGATTGGCATGGTAAGTACTCAAATTCGATATCTGTATCGTATGGTGTCGTCAAGTCTTCTGAACAATCTTTTGATTCAATTCATCCTGTTTCTAAATTAGCGGATGAAAGAATGTATCAGAATAAAAAGGAGTATTATACAACGAGTTGTAATGATGGAAGAAGCTAATTAAAAAGCATCTCTAGGGATGCTTTTTTGTTTTGAAATTATTTATTAACGGCTTCTTTTAGAGCTTTGGCAACTTTGAACTTAACAGATTTGCTAGCTTCAATTTGAATCTTTTCTTTCGTTAGAGGATTGAATCCTTCTCTAGCTTTTCTTTCAGTGATTTCAAATTTTCCAAATCCTGCAAGATCCACCGTTTTTCCTTCACTTAAACCTTCAAAGATTTGTGTTAATGCCAAGTCAACAACTTCAGTGATGTCCTTTTTAGATAAGTGAGAATCTTCGGCAATGTTTGAAATGATGTCCTTTTTAGTTAATTTTTCCATGTTTATAAGTCTCCTTTATATTCCTATAATACGCCTTTTTTTAACATTAGCCAACCCATTAGATAAATTGGTTGAACAAATTCGTTGTTTTTAATTAAATCATTGATTTCATCTTCTGTATATTCTTTGACTTCTAAAAATTCTGTCGAATCTAGATGCTGCTTCGATACTTTTTCACAATCATCGGCATAATATAAATACGCATAATTATCCGCTATTGTAGGATTACTAGGAATCGTATAAATATGTTTCCAGTGATCTGAAACGTAGCCTGTTTCTTCTTGTAATTCACGTTTGGCTGCAAGTAATGCACTGTCTTTTTCATCACCCTCAATGCCACCGGCACAAAATTCAGTGGTTACAGATTTAAGTCCATGTCTAAATTGACGAACTGTTATATACTTATCATCTTTGTTCTTGCGATAATCACAACAAAGTTTCTTCTTGAATAGTTATAGAAAGGGGAGAATTCCTTTCCATCTGGAAGAATAAAAGACTCTTTACGAAAGTCGATCCATTCATCTTGTACAATATGTTCTGTTTTATTTAATTTCCAATTTAAATCCATTTTTATCACCTAGGTAATTATAAACCAAATAAAAAAAATAGTGCAACCAAAGTTACACTATTCATTGACTATGCTTGTTGAGCAATTCCAACGTATCTTGAACTTAATGCAGTCGCTAAAGCCATATTTGAAACAACAGCTACGATGACTTCAGGAATCATATTTGTTCCGATGACACCAGCCATAACACCGTTCAATGCAGCTTGGCTAATGCCTAAAGCTTGTGAGTATTGAGGACCGAATAAAATAACGATCAATCCTAATACCATGATTGTATGGCATACTGTCGCAACAGCTGCTGCAATACCTGCAGCGACTGGCGTATTCTTTGCGTATTTTTTCGCAAATTTAAATACATAACCAGCAATCACACCTAATAAAATACGTGGAACTAAAGCTATAACTAAACTAAAGAAGTTACCAGAAATACCACCAACTGTGATAAATGGAGAGAAGACAAAGCTTGTGATTCCAGGTGTCATTGTAGCTCCAATGACTGAGGTACATCCAAATACAAATCCTAAGAAAGCACCGGCTGCAGGTCCCATTGTGCTAGCCAAAATAATAACTGGCACGTGCATTAATGTAACACTTAATGCGTTGATACGTAAGTATCCAATTGGTGTTAAATACATGATGATTTCGATGGCTAAAAATAAAGCCAACACGCACATCTGGCGTACTGATAGTTTTGATTTGTTCATATTTCCTCCTACTTTCGTTTCTTTAAAAGAATACGATGTAACTAATCAAATTGATGTCTTCATACATAGATTATAGTCATACGATCCATATCCACAAAAAAACATCTTTAATAGTTTACAATAAAAAAAACAGGAATCAAGTCCCTGTTTTAGTTCCAAAAATCGAATGGAAATGTAGAATCATTTTCATCATCTTCATTATTTTGTTGATAATATGAAGAAGAAGGTGTATTGCTTGATGTACTTACATCTTTTCCTTGAAGCATTGTGTTGATTGAATCTTTGACATCGCTGATCGCAATCGCATAGCCCATACCTTCTACATCCGTATCACTTAATTTGGCTGATTGATGCCAATCAATTCACCACTCATATTCAATAATGCTCCACCTGAGTTACCTGGGTTAATAGCTGCATCGGTTTGAATATACGATTGTGATTTGTCTGTATCTGAACTTGTTGAAACACTACGATTTGTAGCCGATACAATACCCGTTGTAACACTTTGACCATAACCTAATGCATTACCAATCGCTACGACTTGTTCACCGACTTGTAGTTTGTCGCTGTCTCCAATTGTCGCAATCGCAATTTGTTTTAAAGTATCCGAACTTAAATCTTTCGTTTTGATGGAAATCACAGCTAAGTCACGATCTTCGTCTACACCTTTTACTGTAGCTTCAACATTTGTATTATCCGCTAATGTACAAGTCAAGGTCTTGGCATTTTCAATAACATGATAGTTTGTCAAAATATCGATTTCACCATTTTTTTTTATTGATGATGACACCACTACCTACACTTGTACTTCTTGTTGCGTAAATGGATTGCTTCTTGAGTTATTTCCATACATACTGAAATAATTTTGTACATCCGATACTGAAACATTGGTGATAGATACAATGCTTGGCATACAATTTTTAGCTACTTCACTTATTGTGGATGTAGTCGAACTTGAAGTCTTCACAACATTTGTACTTTGAACCGTTGTATTTTGTTTATTATAGTTATCAACAACATAGTTGACACCTTGAAAACTTCCAGCCGCAACTACACCAAAAGTAGCTGCACTTAAAATTAGTTTTGATCCTTTCTTTAATAATTTATGATTTGAATTTGGAATTTTTGGCATTTCATTTTTCATGTCCTTGTACCTCCTTATTTGCAATACAAGGATATCGCAATAAGCTTAAATGAACTTTAAATTATTCCATATTTGTGTAACCCATTAAATACGTATCCACTTCTTTAGCACACTCTTTACCTTCATGAATAGCCCATACAACTAAGGATTGACCTCTATGACAATCTCCAGCTGTAAAATATTTGTCTTTGACTTGATAAGAATTTGGTTGTGTCACAATCGTATTTCTTTGTGAAGTTTCCAATTTAAAGCTCTTCTTTAAATCATCTTCAACACCAATAAAACCAGCCGCAATCAATAATAAATCACAGTCTAAAATTTGTTCGGAACCATTTACTTCTTCAAGCTTACCATTGTTAAAGTGGACTTTTACCGTCTTGATCTGTTTTAGATTTTTCTTTTCATCTAAAATACATTCCTTAACTGTTGTTTCGTAGATGCGAGGATCCTTTTTAAAGACGGCAATCGCTTCTTCTTGACCATAATCTGTCTTACAGATCTTTGGCCATTCGGGCCAAGGATTACTTTGAAGTCTTTCATCCGGTGCTTTAGGCATCATTTCAATTTGAACAACACTTGCACAACCCTGACGAATGCTTGTACCAACACAATCATTTCCAGTATCTCCACCACCGACAATCACAACATGTTTATATTTGGCAGAAATTTCTTCTGTGTTATCCAACAAATGTTTCGTGGCCTTTGTAAGATAGTCCACCGCAAAATAAATGCCTGAACAATCACGATTCTTTACATTTAGATCACGAGCCATTTTAGATCCAGTCGCAAAGACAATCGCATCATATTCTTTTTCCAATTCCTTTTTGGTGATGTCTTTACCTACATTCACATTGGTTTTAAAGATGATTCCTTCTTCTGTAAGTATTTCTAATCTTCTTTGAATTACTTTCTTTTCAAGCTTCATATTTGGGATGCCATACATCAATAAACCACCAATACGATCTTCTTTTTCAAAGACTGTCACAGAATGACCTCTTCGATTTAAATCATGCGCAAGGGCAAGTCCTGCAGGTCCTGAACCAATGATGGCGACCTTTTTATCGGAGCGCACACTAGGAACATAAGGTGTCATCCATTTGTTCGTATAGGCTGTTTCAATCGTATACAATTCATTTTCTTTGATTGTGACTGGTTCTTGGTCTAAACCATTCAAACAAGCCTTTTCGCAAAGAGCAGGGCATACGCGACCGGTAAATTCAGGGAATGGATTGGTTTTTAATAATCTAGATAACGCTCTTTTATCGTTGCCATTATAGATTTCATCATTCCATTCTGGAATTAAGTTATGTAATGGGCAGCCTGTTACCATGTTTTTTAACTTAATAGCCGACTGACAAAAGGGAACGCCACAATTCATGCAGCGCGCACCTTGTTTTCGCCTTGTTTCTTCATCTAAAAAAGGATGAAATTCATTAAAGTTTGTGATACGAGAAAGAGGTTGGATGGCCTCGTTTTCTTGTCTTTCATATTCTAAAAATCCTGTTAGTTTTCCCATAATCTTTCATCCTTCTAAGCATGTACTTGTTCAAAAGCCATTAGACTGGCTTCATCATCATGATAACCTTTGGCCTTTAATTCTTGAATCAATGTTGTGATCTTTTCATAATCTTTAGGTACGATCTTTTTAAAGTTGGATAATTCATGATCAAGATTTGATAAAATCTTTTGTGCAACATCTGAATTTGTATATTTGTAGTGATTCTTTAACAATTGCGTTAATGTTTCAATATCCGCTTTACCACTCACTTCATACGTATTGACTAATTGTTTATTTAAACGCGTATATAAATCATGGTTAGGATCATAAATATACGCAATACCACCAGACATGCCGGCTGCTAAGTTTTTACCAGTTTGACCTAAAATCACAACGGTACCACCTGTCATATATTCAAGTCCATGATCACCAACACCTTCGACTACAGCACTTGCTCCTGAGTTACGTACCGCAAAACGCTCACCGGCCATACCACGAATATAGGCTTCGCCACTGGTAGCACCATATAAGGCCACATTACCAATAATGACGTTTTCATTTGGCTTAAATTTTGCTTCATTTTTTGGCTGAATAATCAATTTACCACCAGACAAGCCCTTACCAAAGTAGTCATTGGCATCACCATGTACATCTAATGTGATTCCTTTTTGTACAAAGGCACCAAAAGATTGCCCAGCACCACCGTTACAATGAACAGTATATGTATCGTCTTGTAGAGTGTTAATAAATTGTTTTGTGACTACACTGGATAAAATAGTTCCGACTGTACGGTCTGTACTTGAAATTGAGATTGTTTCAGCATGAGGCTTTTTCCCATTGAAATAAGGCTCAAACTTAGGAAGCAATGTCTTCATATCTACCGTTTTTTCAAGTTCAAAATCGTATGTATCTTTTGGCTCATAATGAATATTGTAAGGTGTCATTAAAATGTTAGAGTAATCCATATTCGCATCTTCATCCACTTCTAGATTGTCCGTATGGCCCACCATTTCATTGATTGTGTGATAGCCAAGCTCAGCCATAATTTCTCTTAATTCACGCGCAATAAACAACATGAAATTCATGACATATTCTGGTTTTCCTTTGAAACGCTTTCTTAATTTTTGGTTTTGTGTAGCCACACCAAAAGGACAAGTATCTAGATTACATACACGCATCATCATACATCCCATAGTAACAAGTGGTGCAGTCGCAAAGCCAAATTCTTCCGCTCCAAGTAAGCATGCGATCGCAACATCTTTTCCTGTCATTAACTTACCGTCGGTTTCAATTAAAACACGACTTCTTAAACCGTTCTCGACTAAGTTTTGGTGAGCTTGAGCTAAACCTAATTCCCATGGAAGACCCGCATGATGAATACTGCTTTGGGAAGCAGCACCTGTACCCCCATCATAACCAGAAATTAAGACAACGGTAGCTCCGGCTTTGGCAACACCAGAGGCAATCGTACCAACACCGGCTTCACTTACAAGCTTAACACTGATTCGAGCTTTTGGGTTGGCATTTTTTAAGTCGTAGATCAATTGGGCTAAGTCTTCAATGGAATAGATGTCGTGGTGAGGAGGAGGGGAAATCAAAGATACGCCTGGCGTTGAATATCGAGTTTTCGCAATCCATGGATAGACTTTTTTGCCTGGCAAGTGTCCACCTTCACCTGGTTTTGCGCCTTGTGCCATCTTGATTTGAATTTCTTTGGCACTGACTAAGTATTCTTCGGTGACGCCAAAACGACCACTCGCCACTTGTTTAATAGCGGAATTCTTTTCGGTACCTAAACGTTCTGGTTTTTCGCCACCTTCACCCGAATTGGATTTACCACCCAATCGATTCATGGCGATAGCCATACATGTATGGGCTTCTTCAGAGATAGAACCATAGCTCATGGCACCTGTCTTAAAGCGTTTTACGATTTCGTATTCACTTTCCACTTCCGATAATGGGATTGAATTTCTTGTCTTTTTAAAGTGTAATTGACTTCTTAAATGATGCTTTTGATGGTTTGAATTCAATTCATTCGAATATTCTTTAAATAAATCGTAGTCATTGGTTTGTGTAGCTCTTTGAAGTTTCACAATGGTTTCAGGAGAATATAAGTGATCTTCTTTTCCATCACCCTTTCTAAGTTTATGGAATCCAATGGAATCTAGACTTGTATCGGTTGTAAGTCCTAATGGATCATAAGCACGATCATGATGATAGATCAAATCTTTTTCAATGTCTTCTAAAGTAATGCCTTCCACTTCACTAATGGTGTTTGTGAAGTAGGTATCGATGACATCTTTAGAGATTCCAATGGCCTCAAAGATTTGGGCGCCTTGATACGATTGAAGAGTCGAAATACCCATTTTAGCGGCAATCTTAACGATGCCTTTTAAAATGGCTTCATTATAGTCATCAATCGCAATGTTGACTTCTTTATCTAACATATTTAATTGAATCATTTCTTCAATGCATTCATGCGCTAAATATGGATAGATGGCGGTTGCACCATAACCTAAAATCGTTGCGAATTGATGAACATCTCTTGGTTCACCACTTTCTAGAATGATGGATACATCGGTTTTCTTTTTCGTCTTAACTAAGTGTTGTTCTAAGGCAGACACAGCTAAAAGACTAGGAATGGCCATGTGACCTTCATCGACACCTTTATCGGATAGAATCAAAATGTTGGATCCATTTCGATAGGCTTTATCACATTCAATAAATAAGTTATCTAATGCTTCTTTTAACGATGTGCCACGATAGAATAATAGAGAAATCGTTTCATTTTTAAATCCTGTCTGATTTAATTGACGAATCTTATCCATATCGCGTGATGTTAGAATGGGATTGTTGACCTCTAAGACGGTACAGTTGTCGGATTTATCCTGAAGTAGGTTTCCATCACTACCAATATAGATGGTTGTATCTGTGACAACTTCTTCACGTAAAGAATCAATGGGTGGGTTGGTTACTTGGGCGAAGAGTTGTTTAAAGTAATGGAATAAACTTAAATGATTTTGGGAATAAATTGCCAAAGGAATATCGGTACCCATCGCACTTGTTGGTTCAAGTTTGACGCGGGCCATTGGTAAAATAATATCTTTTACATCTTCATAGGTATAGCCGAAGACTTTATAAAGAATATCTCTTTCATGTTGCGAGTGGATGTGTGTTTTTTTATCAGGAGCTGGTAGATCTTTCAGGTATAATAAGTGGTTATCTAACCATTCTCCATATGGATTTGAAGAGGCATATTCATTTTTAAGATCATAGTCTTCAATCAATTTCTTTTTCTTTGTATCCACAAGTAACATCTTACCGGGTTCAAGCCTTGATTTTTTTACGATTTTCTTTTCATCAATATCCAATACACCCACTTCACTTGATAAAATCAACATGTTGTCACTTGTTAGGTAGTAACGACTTGGTCGAAGTCCATTACGATCTAAAACAGCTCCGACTTTTTGTCCATCACTAAATAAAATAGCGGCTGGACCATCCCATGGTTCCATCATAGTGGCATAGTAGTGATAGAAATCTTTCTTCTTTTGATCCATGGTTTGGTGTTTCCATGGTTCTGGAATCAAGATCATAACGGCTTTTTCAAGTGGCATGCCATTCATGACTAAAAATTCTAGGGCGTTATCTAACATGGCAGAATCGGAACCCGAAGTATTGATGATGGGTAAGATCTTATTTGAATTTTCATCCAAGAATTTTGAATGCATACTTTCTTCACGTGCTAACATCTTATTGACGTTGGCACGGATGGTATTGATTTCACCATTGTGGGCAATATAACGGTTTGGATGCGCTCTTTGCCAAGATGGTGTTGTATTGGTAGAGAAACGTGAGTGTACGATCGCAATCGCAGACTTATAGTTTTCATCTTGTAAATCTAAATAGAATTTTCTTAATTGAGAAACGAGAAACATTCCTTTATAAACAATGGTACGACTGCTTAATGAGGCCACATAGGTTTCTTTACAACTCTTTTCAAATTCGCGTCGAATCACATATAGTTTTTGTTCTAGATCTGTATCGCCTTGGACGAAAGCTTGGTAAATGCTAGGCATACAATCTTTGGCTTTTTGGCTAGGATGGATTCGTCACATGGAACTTTTCGCCAAGTAATGAATGCGCATCCTTCTTGTTCGACAAGTTTTTCAAACATTTTTTTGTGTTGGTTTAAAAGCAGTTTATTTCTTGGCAAGAAAAACATACCGACACCATAGTGTTCGGGTAGTTTAATGTTGTCTTTCTTTAATGTTTTACGAAAAAAGTCATCACTGATTTGAAGGAGAATACCAACTCCATCACCCACTTTACCGCTGGCATCTTTTCCTGCACGGTGTTCAAGTTTTTCTACAATGTGCAATGCTTTGTCTAAGACATCATAGCTTTGTTTACCATCGATTTGGACTACGGTACCAATACCGCAGGCATCGTGTTCGATTTCAAAATTCATAATTTACACAACCCTTCTATTTTCCGCTGTCTCCATAGTTTGATAAATAACGAGCACTCGGATCGTTGACGTTACATCCTTGCCAGTTTTTATTTGGCATCCAGAAATCTTTGATCATACCTGCCTGTTCAGGGTAGTAAGATTCAAAAATTTCACGATATAATAGAGATTCTTTTGTGAATGGAGTACAGAATTTGTATTGTTTGATTTTTTCTTCAAATTCAGCATCTGTATACTGCTTTTCGGCATATTCTTTAATATCATCACTTAATGAGTGACCGACCGCATCGGAGAAGGCGGCTTTTTCTCGCATTAAGATATCGTAAGGTAGAATTTCGTCTTTTTCAAACGCATGACGAAGCAAATATTTTCCTTTATTGTACGTATTCATTTTCTTTTGTGGATCAATTGCCATAACGTATTTGACAAAATCTAAATCGCCAAAGGGAACACGGGCTTCAATGGAGTTTGTGGAAATGCATCGATCAGCTCTTAATACATCGTACATATACAGTTCATGTACACGTTTAACACTTTCTTGTTGGAATTCTTGGGCGCTTGGGGCAAAATCTGTATATTTGTAGCCAAACAATTCATCACTGATTTCTCCAGTTAGTAATACGCGAATGTTACTTTGTTCATGAATGGCTTTACAGATAAGATACATTCCAATGCTGGCGCGAATGGTTGTGATGTCAAAAGTAGCTAAAGTTTGAATGACGGGTTTGATCGCATTTAAGACATCTTCTTTATTGATAATGATTTCATGGTGGTTAGAGCCAATAAAGTCAGCGACTTCTTTGGCATATTTTAAATCGATCGCATCTTCTTCCATTCCAATCGCATAGGTTTCAATGGGTTTATTGAGTAATTTTTGACTGATGGCACATACTAGACTTGAATCTAATCCTCCACTTAAAAGGAATCCTAGTGGGGCATCGGCATCTAGTCTTTTCTTGACACCTTCCACTAATTTATCGTGAATATTGGAACAGATGGTTTCAAGATCTGAAGTGATTACTTCATCAACTTTAGTAATGTCTAAGTAACAAGTGAATTTGCCATCGGCATAATAGTGTCCTGGAGGGAATGGAAAGATTTGTTCGACAATGGAAACTAGGTTTTTGGCTTCAGAGGCAAAGACAATATTATGATTTTGATCATAGCCATAAAATAATGGACGGATTCCGATTGGGTCTCTGGCGGCAATAAAATCGTTTTTCTTAGCATCATAAATAATGCAGGCATATTCAGCATCTAGCTTTTTAAACATGTCTAATCCATATTTTTCATAGAGTGGTAGAAGAATTTCACAGTCGCTTTGCGAAATAAATGTATAGCCGGATTTTTCGAGTTCCGATTTAATGTCTCGAAATCCATAGATTTCGCCGTTACATACCACATAATTGCCATCTCTAACAAATGGCTGCATGCCAAGAGGACTTAGTCCCATGATGGATAGTCTTTGAAAACCTAGATAGCCGCATCCGACTTCTTGAATTCTTTCATCGTCTGGACCTCTTGTATATGTCGCAAGTAATGCTTGATGAATGGATTCTTTATTTACTTTTAATGATTTATATCCAAAAATTGTACACATAAATTACATCTCCTTTATAGACGGAAAAACCGGGCGTATGCCGGTTTATTGAATTCCAAATAATAATTTTCCATATGTTGGAAATGGCCAATCACTATTAGAAGTAATGACTTCAAGTTCGTCGCATGGTTTTCTTAATGAGGCCATATCTTGGATAATGAAGTCTCTTACATAGAAGGCTGATTTTTCAAAATCATCAATTTCATGTAGTTTTTTAACATCGTTTCAAGTGTCATCATAGCTTGGTAAGCTTCGGTTAAATATTCACTGACTTTTTTAGCCGTTTCAAGTTCATAGATTAAGTCGATACCGATGGCTTTTTTATTTGCGATTGTATCTGTCAATTCTTTAGAGAACTTACTTGCAGCTGGTAAAATGTCTTTTTTCGCAATATCTAACATTGTCAATGCTTCAATGTTGATTTGTTTTTCGTATTCATCCATTAAAATTTCATATCTTGATTCCACTTCTTCTTTAGATAAAACTTTTTGTCTTTCAAATAGGGCAATGTTTTCATCGGTTTTGAAGTATGGAAGAGCATCTGGAGTTGTCTTTAAGTTTAATAAGCCTCTAGATTCTGCTTCTTTAACCCAAGAATCATCATATCCATTGCCATTGAAGATAATGCGCTTGTGGTTTTTGATTGTATCTTTGATCAAGGCATGTAATGTGCTTTCAAAATCATCGCTAGCTTCAAGAATGTCCGCAAATTTTTCGATTTCATCCGCAATGACTGTATTTAACACAATATTGCATCCGGCAATACTTGAGTTAGATCCCGGCATTCTGAATTCGAATTTGTTTCCGGTAAATGCGAATGGAGAAGTACGGTTACGATCTGTTGAATCTTTAGGAAATTTAGGAAGAACGGTTGCTCCAATCTTCATCAATTCTTTTTCTTTTCCATCATATGGTTTGTCTTCTTCAATGGCCTTTAATACAGCGGTTAATTCATCACCCAAGAAAATAGAGATAATAGCTGGAGGCGCTTCGTTAGCACCTAGTCGGTGATCGTTACCTGCAGTGGCTACACTTAATCGTAATAAGTCTTGGTGTTCATCTACAGCTTTAATAATAGCGGCTAAGAAGACTAAAAATTGTGCGTTTTCATGAGGTGTATCGCCTGGTTCTAGTAAGTTGATTCCTGTATCCGTAGATAAAGAGAAGTTATTGTGTTTACCACTTCCGTTGATGCCTTCAAATGGTTTTTCATGAAGTAGGGCAACCAATCCATGTTTTTTCGCAACTCTTTGAATCAATTCCATTGTCAATTGGTTGTGGTCTGTTGCGATATTTGTCGTTGTAAAGATTGGGGCAAGCTCATGTTGAGCAGGGGCTACTTCGTTATGTTCAGTTTTTGCCAAGATGCCAAGTTTCCATAACTCTTTATTTAAATCGGACATGAATTCTTGAACACGACTTTTGATTGTTCCAAAATAATGATCTTCCAATTCTTGTCCTTTAGGCATGGTGCGCCAAATAATGTACGTCCTGTATAGATCAAGTCTTTTCTTTGTTCATAATATTTCTGGTCAACTAAGAAATATTCTTGTTCAGGTCCGACGGTTGTTTTAATGGTTTGAACATCATCGTTACCAAATAATTTCACAATACGTAAGGCTTGTTTATTAATGGCCTGCATACTTCGAAGTAGTGGTGTTTTCTTATCTAGGGCGTGTCCTGAGTAAGAGCAGAAAGCGGTTGGAATACATAGTACGCCGTTTTTAATAAAGGCATAGCTTGTTGGATCCCAAGCTGTATATCCTCTTGCTTCAAATGTGGCTCTTAATCCACCATTGGGAAAACTTGAGGCGTCTGGCTCACCTTTGATTAATTCTTTTCCACTAAATTCCATAATGACTTTGCCATCTTTATCGGGATTGATAAAGCCATCATGCTTTTCAGCTGTAACTCCTGTCATTGGCTGGAACCAGTGTGTATAGTGTGTTGCACCTTGTTCTAGGGCCCATTCTTTCATAGCGTGGGCTACCGCGTTTGCGATTTTGATATTTAACTGTTTTCCATCGTGAATGGTTTTTTCTAATTCACGATATGTATCTTTTGCGAGCTTTTCTCGCATAACAGATTCATCAAAAACTTTACTTCCAAAAATTTCTTCTACGATCGATTTCATAATGGCTCTCCTTTACATAAAAAAAGGGCAAGGACACTAAAAAAACTAGGGTTTGACCTATGTTTTCTTTGGCGTCCTTGCCATGTATGCATTCATTATAAACAGATATTTTGCGTTGTCAATGAAAAAATGTAAAAAGAATTGAAAACAGAATGAAAATAGTGTATTAATTATTCGAGGTGAATTGTATGACATATGAGGATGTATTAAATTTTTGTGAAGAACAAGACGTTCGATTTATTCGTCTTTCTTATTTTGATATGTATGGTACACAGAAAAATGTTTCTGTTTTACCAACCGAATTAAAACGGGCATTTGTGGAGGGAATTAGCTTTGATGCCAGTGCCATTGATGGCTTTCTAGATGAAGTGCATAGTGATCTATTCTTATATCCAGATCCAAACACTATGAGTATCTTGCCATGGCGCAGTATGGATGGAAGTGTCATTCGTATGTATTGTGATATTAAATATCCGGATGGGACGCCTTTTGAAAGGGATGTGCGTTACATATTAAAGAAAGCGGTCAATAAAGCGAAAGAAATGGGAATCAGTGTTAACTTTGGTTCAGAATTTGAATTCTATTTATTTAAGCAGGATGAAGATGGAGAAAATACCTATGTTCCATTGGATTGTGCGGGGTATATGGATATTTCGCCATTAGATAAAGGGGAAAATGTTCGTCGTGAGATTTGTTTAACCTTATCGGAAATGGGAATTGATCCAGAGGTTTCGCATCATGAGATGGGTCCTGGGCAAAATGAGATTGATTTTCGTTATTCAAGTGCTTTACAAGCAGCGGATAATGCGGCGACATTTAAGTGGGTTGTTGAAGCTATTGCGAATATGCAGGGTTTAGTAGCTGACTTTTCACCAAAACCTTTAGAGGATCAGCCCGGTAATGGAATGCATATTAATATGAGTGTGGATCAACATGAAGAGTTGTTGATGCCTTTTATGGCGGGTATTTTAAATCGTATTGAAGAGATGACAGCCTTTTTAAATCCGACAAAACACTCCTACAAGCGTTTGGGTAAGGATAAGGCGCCAAGCTATATTTCCTGGTCGTATCAGAATCGTAATCAATTGATTCGTATTCCGGCTACGCATTCGACAAATCGTATGGAGTTAAGAAGTCCGGATTGTAGCTGTAATATTTATTTGGCCTATGCCTTATTGATTTATGCCGGTTTAGAGGGGATTGAAAAGAATATGGTACCCGATCCTTGTACGGATATTGTATCGAGTGATACAAAAAAGCTTCCTCAAAGCTTAAAAGAGGCAAAGGTAAAGGCTTTGAATTCGGATTGGTTAAAACAAGTTTTAGGAAAAGATGTAGTGGATATTTATGTTGGGTAAGTGCGTATGGAGGCAAGTAAAGTATTAGTACTTGGAAATGAGAATTTCTTAGCTTTATTAAAAAATACGGCCAATTATCAATATGTGCTGTCAAAAACATATAATGATGCGTTAAATAAGTTGAGAAATACGCATTTTGAGATTGTTGTGATCTTATATTCGCAAACGACAAGTGGGCTTTTAAATTTTGCGAAGAGTTTAAATACACAAGTTCTTTTGGTGTGCAATAAGGAAATCTATGATCAAGTTTCATATCAGTGTAAAGATAGTGGTATAATAGTTCTGTCGTATCCCATCAAGAAGCAGTTGTTGTATGAAGCATTTCAGATTCTTATGAGTGTGAATAGGCGAATCCAGCTTTATGAAAAGAAGATCAGCAAGCTTGAACAGAAATATTTAGAGTTGAAGATGGTGGATCATTGTAAGTTGGTTTTGATTTCAAATTATCATTGGAGTGAAGATAAGGCACATCACTATATTGAAAAGATAGCGATGGAGCAGAATAAGACGAAATTCTTGGTGGCTAAAGAGTTATTAGAGGAGTTTCAAACATGAAAAAGATTCAAAAGACTAATGCGATGCGTTTTTTAGATCAGCATAAAGTGGAATATGAAGCGCATACGTATGAACATAAAGAGGGGGATCCCGTAGATGGTGTGCATGTTGCGAATATGTTACATCAGCCAGTGGAAGCTGTGTATAAAACTTTAGTTACACAGGCAAACACAAAGGAATACTTGGTGTATATGCTTCCAGTTGAAAAGGAACTGGATTTAAAGAAGTGCGCAAAAATAGCTGGAGTCAAATCTTGTGAAATGATCCATGTGAAAGATATCAATAAGATTACGGGCTATATTCGTGGTGGATGTTCTCCATTGGGTATGAAAAAACAATTTCGTACCTTTATTGAAAAGGATTGTTTAAATCAAGATAAAATCTATTTTAGTGCAGGTAAGATTGGTATGCAGATTGAGATGGATCCAAAGACATTGATGGATTTAATTCATGTTCAAGCAGGCGATATCACAAAGGAGTAACATATTATGTGGGCGAATGATAGTGTATTTTATCAAATCTATCCTTTTGGAGCTTGTGGAGCGCCATTTGAGAATGATCATGTTTTAGAACATAGAATTCATAAATTAGAGGATTTTATTCCTCATTTAAAGAAATTCTAAGAGTAAACAATTCGTGTGCTAGTTGTAATGAAAAATAGAATTACAGAGTATATAATATAAGAGCCAATATTGAAACACATAAGCAGCTATTCGATTCAATATTTGGCGATATTCTCGATCGG
>ENA-OQIO01000194-OQIO01000194.1-human-gut-metagenome-genome-assembly--contig:-NODE-194-length-31041-cov-7.222876_pt1 | contig 31041 bp, 33 predicted proteins | sample MGYA00242573_ERZ504737 | MGnify/ENA primary metagenome ERZ504737 (study PRJEB26092, sample SAMD00036203) | human gut metagenome | host: Homo sapiens | study: EMG produced TPA metagenomics assembly of...
ATTTGTGACAAAAGACATGAAGGCGTATGATTATACAAATTATGAGATTCCATTAAAAAAAGGCAATACCGTCAAAGAGGTATTCGCCTATCAAGATAAAGTGCAAATCAAAAAGAATGGTATACTAGGCTGGACCTATCGTTCGAACCTAGAATGATACTATTCTTTTTTTTCGATTGCTTGTTCTAAATATGTGATCAATGCATTGACTTCATCTTCACTTGTATGCCAACTTGTCACGAATCGAATGACATAGTGATCATCGCATTTTTCCCAAATTTCAAAATCAATTTTTTCACTTAAGAACTGATATTGTTCCTTGGAAACATTCACAAAAATCTGGTTTGTATCACTCTTCATGAATAAGGCATAGCCAAGTTCTTGTAGTTTAGATTGAATTCTCTGTGCTAAAACAACCGATTGTTTGGCATATCCAAAGAAAGCATCATGCTCAAATAAGCCTAAGAATTGAATGCCTAAAAGCCATCCTTTGGCAAGCATTGCCCCATTTTGTTTCATCACAAAGCGGAAATATGGCTTTAATTCAGGATTAGAGATGACAACAGCTTCTCCCATTAAAGCTCCATTTTTTGTACCGCCAATATAGAATACATCACAAATATTAGCCAGGTCATTTAAAGTATAATCTACAGTGGATAAGGCAACGCCTAGTCTTGCACCATCCATCATTAAATATAGACCTAATTCATCACAAACTGCACGAATGTTTTTTAATTCGTCTAATGTATACACTGTTCCATATTCTGTGGCATTGGAAATATAAACCATTTTTGGATAAACCATGTGTTCATATGAAAGCATATGTGCATCAAATACTTTACGAATATCGCTAGGATTGATCTTTCCTGCATAATTGTTTACCGGAATTACTTTATGTCCTACAGCTTCAATCGCACCTGTTTCATGGGTGGCGATATGTCCTGTATCACAGGCAATCACGGCTTCAAATGGTTTTAAGCAAGCTTTGATGATGGTTTGATTTGTAATCGTTCCTCCAACTAAAAAGTGGATATCTACATCGTAGTCTGGAATATGTTTTTTTATGGTTTCTTTGGCATTTTGACAAATCACATCCATACCATATCCAGTAAAAGAATGACCATTGGTAGTATTCATATATTCCATGATTTCTGGAATACATCCTTGGCCATAATCATTTCTAAAAAATAACATTTTAATCAACTCCCAAAACCATTGTAACACAAAAAACAGGTCATTTGACCTGTTTATTCAATTTATTCTTCTTTTAAACCCATGATTTCATCCGTAAATAGACGTGCATCCATCAACTTCAAATCATCGGCGATGTATGGCTTAAATTCCATTTGATCTAATACATCTTTTTGTAAATCTACACCTGGAGCGATTTCAATTAATGTTAATTTACCATCAATTAACTTAAATACGGCACGCTCAGTGATATATAAGACTTTTTGACCAGTTTCATTCGCATAATCAGCTGAGAATGTAACTTGTTCAATGTGATTTTTAAATTTCTTGATTTGACCTTCTTGATCAATTGTCAATTTACCATTTCCAACAGTTTCTTTTAAACCTTTAGCTGTGAATGTTCCACAATAAACGACTACTGGTGATGTTTGGGTAATATTAATAAATCCACCACATCCTGCAATTTTTGGTCCAAAACGAGAAACGTTGATATCACCTTTTTGATCACATTCAGCAAGTCCTAAGAAGGCTTGGTCTAATCCACCACCATCATAAAAGTCAAACTGATATGTTTGGTCAATGATTGCGTCTGGGTTTGTACATGCACCAAAGGCAGTTCCATTCATTGGAACTCCACCGATTCCTCCAGCTTCCACAGTCATCTTAAGTCCTGGTAAGCCTTCTTCGTTGGCAACATTTGCGATACCTTCTGGCATACCAATTCCTAAGTTGATAACAGCTGATGGATCCAATTCCATTGCAGCACGACGACATACAACTTTACGAGCATTTAATGGCATTGGTTCAATTGAATCAACAGGTACACGAATTTCTCCACAGAATGATGGGTTGTATGGATCTGAATACGTTTGCCAGTGATTTTCTGGATCTGCAACTACAATTGCATCCACATAAATACCTGGAATCTTAACATCCATTGGTTTTAAAGAACCGCGTTCTACAATTTTTTCAACCTGTAGAATAACTTTACCACCACTGTTTTTAACAGCTTGGGCAATACTGATTGAATCTAGAGTAGCTGCTTCCTTACACATTGAGCAGTTTCCATCTTCATCAGCATATGTACCACGAATTAAAGCAATATCCAATGGGAATGATTTATAACGTAACCATTCTTCTCCATCCATATTGATTAATTCAACTAAATCTTCTTTAGTGCGTTCATTCATTTTCGCACCTTCTAGACGTGGGTCAATAAATGTTTTCAAACCAATTTTAGTGATAACACCAGGACGGTGTCCAGCAATTTCACGGAACATCAAACTGATTGTTCCTAGTGGTAAATTGTATCCTTCTACTTTATTCTCAAAAACTAATTTTTGGAAAGTAGGAATCAATCCCCAGTGACCACCAATAATTCTTTTTAACAATCCTTCATGACCCATATGGTTCAATCCAAGATCAGGTGTTCCATCCCCTACACCGGCAGAGAACATTACTGTCAAATCTCTTGGGTGTCCAGTTTCTAAGAAACTCTTTTCAATGGCAACACTAAGTTCTTGAGGGTGACCCATTCCAATAAATCCACCAACACCAATCTTGTCACCATCTTTGATCATACTGATGGCTTCTTGGGCTGACATTACTTTTGACATTTAAATCATCCTTTCAAATAAATTATTTGTTTTTAAATTCTTTTTCTTTTACTTTGTTTACGAAGCATTCCATTCCATAAGTTTGATCTTCAGTTGCGAAGCAATCTGAGAAATCTTTTACTTCGATAGCAATAGCTGAATCCATATCTGTTTGAAGTCCAGCGTTGATTGCTTTTTTAGCTTGAGCAACAGCAATTGGAGCATTCTTACAGATTCCATTAGCCATCTTTAATGCACTTGCCATTAAGTCTTCTTGAGGAACTACCGCATTTACTAATCCAATAGTCAATGCTTTATCCGCTTTGATGTTACGAGCTGTAAAAATCATTTCTTTAGCAATTCCAGCAGGTACTAAACGAGCTAAACGTTGAGTTCCACCAAAACCTGGAGTAATTCCTAATCCTACTTCTGGTTGTCCAAATACAGCATTTTCAGCCGCAATACGAATATCACAAGCCATACTTAATTCGCATCCACCACCTAATGCGAAACCATTTACGGCTGCGATTACTGGGCAGTGTAAAGTTTCAATTTGACGGAAGATTTTGTTTCCGTAAGCTCCATATTCAGCAGCTTCTTCAACAGTTTTGTCTTTCATTTCAGCAATATCTGCACCAGCAACGAATGATTTGTTTCCAGCACCTGTGATAACTACACAATAAGTGTCTTTATCAGCTTCAACGGTGTTTACTGCTTCTTCTAAATCGTTTAATACAGCTGTTGATAAAGCGTTTAATGCTTTTTCACGATTAATTGTGATAATTGAAACGTGACCTTGTTTTTCTAATAATACGTTTTCCATGATTGTTCTCCTCTATATTTAAATAAAAAGTGAAACAACGAGTGTTTCACTTTAGTTATTTCACTAGTTGTAGCTGTAGAATCCTTGTTTAGTTTTTTGACCTAATTTTCCAGCACGAACCATTTTCTTTAATAATGTACATGGACGATATTTAGGATCTCCTGTTTCAGTATATAATACTTCCATTACATCTAAAACAATATCCAATCCAATTAAGTCACCCAAAGCCAATGGTCCCATTGGGTGGTTAGCTCCAAGTTTCATAGCTGTATCGATATCTTCAACACTTGCCAATCCTTCTTGGTAAATGAAGCAAGCTTCATTAATCATTGGAATTAAGATACGGTTAACTACGAATCCAGGTCCTTCAGCAACTTCTACTGGAGTTTTTCCTAATGATTTAGAGTATTCAATGATAGCTTCTTTTGTTTCAACTGGAGTGTTTTCACCAGAAATAACTTCAACTAATTTCATACGATCAGCTGGGTTAAAGAAGTGCATACCGATAACGTTGTGTTTGATTCCGTTAGCAATTTCAGTAACACTTAAACTTGAAGTGTTAGTTCCGAAAATGCAGTCTTCTTTACAGATTTCATCTAAAGTCTTGAACAAATCTTTTTTGATTTCCATTTTTTCAAGAACAGCTTCAACGATCAAATCGCAATCAGCTAAATCTTTGTATTCACCAGCAGTTAAGTTAGCTTTGATACCTTCTGCTTTTTCAGCAGTAATTTTTTCACGAGATACTAGTTTATCTAATTTAGCACCAATTTTGTTGATACCATTTTGTGCCCATTCGATTTTAATATCACATACAGTTACATTGTATCCAGCTGTAGCAAATGCATTGGCAATACCTTGCCCCATTGTTCCAGCACCAATAACACCTACATTTTTCATTTTAAATATGCTCCTTTTTATTATTCAGCTTTTGCAGCTTTAATTGATTCTACTAATAAAGGTAATACAGTTGCGCAATCTCCAACGAATCCCATGTTTGAAATATTGAAGATTTCTGCTTGAGGGTCACGGTTGATAGAGATGATCAAATCTGATTTATCCATACCTGCACAGTGTTGTACAGCTCCAGAAATACCGCAAGCGATATATAATGAAGGACGTACAGTCTTACCTGTTTGACCTACCTGACGATCTTTGTCTAAGAATCCATCTTCAACAACGGCACGAGTACAGCAAACTACTCCACCTAATTCGTCAGCTACTTTTTGAAGTACATCTAAGCAGTTTTCAGCACCACGACCAGCACCTACTAAGATGTTAGCTTTTGTGATATCTACATCAGCTTTAACTTTTTCGATTACTTTTTCTACGAATACTTGAGGATCTGTTGTTCTCCAAGTTGGTGTAAATTCTTCAACTTCACCAGTACGAGTTGTATCTGTTGGAGCCAATTCGAATACTTTTGGTCGAATTGTAGCCATCTGTGGACGAGTGTCTTTACATACGATTGTACCGAATAAGTTACCACCGAATGTAGGACGAGTTACGTCTAATAATGATTCACCATTTTCTTTAGCATATTCTAAGTCTACTTCGATCTTAGTAGCATCTGCAGTTAGACCTACATTTAAACGAGCAGCTACACGTGGTGCTAAATCACGTCCTAATGGAGTGGCACCAGTTAACATTGAATCTGGTTTGTGAGCTAAAACAACTTGTGTTAAAGCATCTGCATAGAATTGAGTTGAATAGTCTTTTAATAAAGCATCATCAACAACGATTACTTTGTCAGCTCCATGACTAATAACTTCTTGAGCTTTTTCTTTTACATTTTCTCCAAGCAATACACCAACTACTTTGTATCCAAATTCAGGGATAGAAGCAACTAGTTTTCTTGCTTCTGAAATAAGTTCATAACTTACTTCTGCAATGTTTCCGTTTTCTTGTTCAACGAAAACGAAGATATCTTTATATTCTTCAAATCGAGCCATTCTACTTCATCCTCCCTACTTTGTAATGATTTGCTTTTCTTTCAAAGTCTTAGCAATCATATCTGCAGTTTCCTGCTCAGACAATGTGAATACTTCTGTTTTATCAGTAACGTCTTTTGTGAAAGTAGTTTTAACTGATGTAGGAGAACCTTTGAAACCAACTGTTTCAGGATCAATTCCTAATTCAGCATTTGTTAAAACTTCGATCTTGTCTTCTTTACACAAGTCAACGATATTGTCACATTGCATGTAACGAGGTTTGTTCATTCCTGATAATGTTGTGATAACACATGGCAACTTAGCAGTTACGATTTGTTCAACATCTTCTAATGAACGTTTTACTGTGATTGAATCTTCTTTTACTTCTAAGATTTCATCTACGTAAGTAATTTGAGGAATATCCAAACGTTCAGCAGTTTGAGGTCCTACCTGAGCAGTATCACCATCGATAGCTTGACGACCAGCGATAACTAAGTCGAACCCTACTTTTTTCAAGGCAGCAGCTAAAGCGATACTTGTAGCACATGTATCAGATCCACCTAATACACGGTCTGTTAATAAAACACCTTTGTCAGCACCCATAGCAACGCCTTCTTTTAACATTTCAGCAGCTTTAGGTAATCCCATTGTCATTACGACAACTTCAGTGTCAGGGTTTTTATCTTTTAATTCCAATGCAGCTTCCAAACCAGCTAAATCATCAGGGTTTGTGATTGCAGGAACACCGTCACGAATTAACGCACCCGTTTTTTTATCAACTGTAATTTCAGTTGAATCCGGAACTTGTTTTTCTAAAACAACGATTTTCATTTTTCAACACCAATTCCTTTCTTACTTCAACATAGCGCCAGAGATAACCATACGTTGTACTTCTGAAGTACCTTCGTAGATTTCAGTGATCTTAGCATCTCTAAACATTCTTTCTACTGGTAAATCACGAGTATATCCATATCCACCTAATAATTGGATAGCCTTAGTTGTAATTTCCATTGCTGTTTCAGCAGCGAATAATTTTGCTTCAGCTGCCAATTGAGTATAAGGACGACCTTCTTGTTTAGCAGTAGCTGCAGAGTATACTAACCAACGAGCTGCATCTGTTTTTGTTTGCATATCAGCTAATTGGAATTGAGTGTTTTGGAATTTAGCGATTGGACGACCAAATTGTTTACGTTGTTTTACATAAGCAACTGCTTCGTCGATAGCACCTTGAGCAATTCCTAATGCTTGAGCAGCGATACCAATACGTCCACCATCAAGTGTCTGCATGGCAATCTTGAATCCCATACCTTCTTTTCCTAATAAGTTTTCTTTCGGAATACGTACATTATTGAAAATTAATTCACATGTAGCAGATCCACGAATACCTAATTTCTTTTCGTGAAGACCGAATGTGAATCCTGGAGTTCCCTTTTCAAGAATGAAAGCAGAAATTCCACGAGTTCCCTTTGTTTTGTCTGTCATGGCAAAAATTACATATACATCAGCTTCTCCAGCATTTGTAATGAAGATTTTTGTACCATTGATAACATATTCGTCACCATCTAATACAGCTGTTGTTTGTTGTCCAGCAGCATCTGTACCGGCATTAGGTTCAGTTAAACCAAATGCAGCTAATTTCTTACCTGTACATAGATCTGTTAAGAATCTTTGTTTTTGTTCTTCAGTACCAAATTGAGCAATTGGCCAAGTACCTAATGAAGTGTGAGCTGATAAAACTACACCACTTGTTGCACATGTTTTAGACAATTCTTCGATTGCTAAAATGTAGCATAAATAATCTGCGCCAGCTCCTCCATATTCGCGAGAATAAGGAATACCAAGCATCTTAGCTTGACGCATCACTTCTACAGATTCCTTAGGGAATCTTTCGTTTTCGTCAACATCCGCTGCGTTTTCTTTTACTTCGTTTTGCGCAACTTCTCTGAACAACTTTTGCATCATTAATTGTTGTTCTGTTAAATTGAAATCCATAAATGAAGTTCTCCTTTCCAGTTTTCTTGAACTATTCGAATTAGGACATCGATAGCATGAGAAAGTATGTTAAACTTTTCACACAGTCATATTCTACATACTTTTTTGAGTGTCGTCAATGATTTTGTTAATATTTTAACAAATTGTTTTAAACACGTATTCTTATTAATATATATAAAGTATTTTTTAACATGTGAAAATATAAACAAGTGGTTGACATCCCTTATTTTAAGGACTAGACTAAGCATGTAAAGTGAATCTCGATTTAGAGTAGAAAGTAGGTATACAAATGAGAAAAGCTTATATTGTTGCTGCGAAACGTAGTGCAATTGGTACTTTTTTAGGAAGTCTAACAGATGTTGATTTAGCAACTGTTGGAGCTACAGTTTTAAAAGAAACTATTAAACAAGCAAACATTGATCCAGCAAACTTGGATGAAGTTATTATTGGTAACGTAATCGCTGCAGGTTTAGGACAAAACATTGCTCGTCACGTTGCATTCGATGCAGGTATTCCTGTTGAAGTATGTGCACAATCTATCAATATGTTATGTGGTTCAGGTTTGAAAGCCGTTATGGAGCTACACTTCGTATTCAAGCTAACTTTGGTGACTTATATGTTGCTGGTGGTGTTGAATCTATGACACGTGCTCCATTCATGTTGAGCTATAAAAACCGTACAGGAACTAAAATGGGTGACCAAAAATTAGTGGATGCTATGTTACACGATGGTTTAACAGATGCAATGTATGGAATTCACATGGGATGTACTGCAGATAACATTGCTAAAAAATACAACATTTCACGTGAAGCACAAGATGAATTCGCATTTGCTTCTCAAGAAAAAGCTTTAGCTGCTATTGCTGCAGGTAAATTTAAAGACGAAATCGTTCCTATTACTTATAAAACTCGTAAAGGTGAAGTCGTATTCGATACAGATGAACACCCTCGTAAAACAAGCTTAGAAAAATTAGCTAAATTACGCCCAGCCTTCAACGCAGATGGAACTGTAACTGCAGGTAATGCTTCTGGTATCAATGATGGTGCTTCATTTACAATCGTTGCTAGTGAAGACGCTGTTAAGAAATATAACTTAAAACCAATTGCTGAAGTTATCGGATTTGGACAAGGTGGAGTTGATCCACGAGTTATGGGATTAGGTCCTACTCCAGCTATCTTAAACGCATTAAAATATGCAGATCTAAAAATCGAAGATCTTGACTTAGTTGAATTGAATGAAGCATTTGCTGCTCAGTCATTAGGTGTTATCCACGAATTAGAAGAAGCTACAGGAATGGATCGTGAAGCATTCTTAGCTAAGACAAACGTAAATGGTGGAGCTATTGCTTTAGGTCACCCAGTAGGTGCTAGTGGAAACCGTATCTTAGTTTCATTGTTATATGAAATGCAAAAACGTAAATCAAAAATTGGTCTTGCTTCCCTATGTATTGGTGGAGGACAAGGTGCCGCTGTTATCGTAAAAATGTGCGATTAATCAATAAGGAGACATGTTCTCCTTATTTCTTTAAATTCACTTGTGAATTTTTTAATTTGTGATTGATTTTCATCATTCACTATGTTAAAGTTTAAAAGGTAAATGACTAATAGTCTTACATGGAGGAATATTAATATGACAAAAAAAGTAGTTTTAGCAGGTGCATGTCGTACTGCTATTGGTAAAATGGGTGGAGCTTTAAGTAACACTCCAGCTGCTGAATTAGGTTCAATTGTTATTAAAGAAGCATTGAACCGTGCAGGTGTTAAACCTGAACAAGTTGACGAAGTATTAATGGGATGCGTTATCCAAGCTGCTCAAGGACAAAACGTTGCTCGTCAAGCTAGTATTAAAGCTGGTCTACCAATTGAAGTTCCTGCCGTAACATTAAACGTTGTTTGTGGATCTGGTTTGAACTGTGTTAACCAAGCTGCTGCAATGATCATGGCTGGTCAAGCTGATATCGTTGTTGCTGGTGGTATGGAAAACATGTCAATGGCACCATATGCTATGACTAAAGCACGTTTTGGTTACCGTATGAACAACGCTACTATCGTTGATACAATGGTAAATGATGCATTAACAGATGCATTCAACCACTACCACATGATGATCACTGCTGAAAACATCTGTGATCGTTGGAACTTAACTCGTGAAGAATTAGATGAATTCTCAGCTAACTCTCAACAAAAAGCAGAAAAAGCTATGGCTGAACACAAATTCGATGATGAAATCGTACCAGTTCCAGTTAAAGTTAAAAAAGAAATCGTTGAATTCAAAGTGGATGAAGGACCTCGTCCAGGAACAACTGTAGAAACATTAGCTAAATTACGTTGCTGCTCTGGTAAAGAAGGCGGAATGGTAACTGCTGGTAATGCTTCAGGAATCAATGATGGTGCTGCTGCAATCGTTGTTATGAGTGAAGAAAAAGCTAAAGAATTAGGTGTTACACCAATGGCTACTTGGTACAAGGTGCATTAGCTGGTGTTGAACCAGAAATTATGGGTATTGGACCAGTTGCTGCAACTCGTAAAGTTATGGAAAGAACTGGATTAACAGTTGATGATATGGACTTAATCGAAGCAAACGAAGCTTTCGCTGCTCAATCAGTTGCTGTTGCTAAAGAATTAGGATTCGATATGAGCAAAGTTAACGTTAACGGTGGAGCCGTAGCATTAGGACACCCAGTTGGAGCTAGTGGATGCCGTATCCTAGTTACTTTACTTCACGAAATGCAAAAACGTGATGCTAAGAAAGGTTTAGCTACACTTTGCATCGGTGGTGGTATGGGTTGTGCTACTATCGTAGAACGTGACTAATTTGCATTAATAATAACTAACTACTTCAAAAAGAGATTCAGCCAATAAACTGAATCTCTTTTTTTTCTTGCTTTTTACAATTCAACAAATTTTTCTGTTATAATCAATTTAAAGGAGCTACTATAACTATGAATACAAATCTAAATCGAATATTATTTATTTTCGCAGGGATATGTTTTATATTCACATACTTCTTAACAAAGAATTTTACTTATCTACCATTAGGACTCTGTTCCTTAATACTATCGACAAACAAAAAAAGAGAAGACCGTTAAGTCTTCTCTATTTTTCGATTTCCTTTAAGATGTTTTCAATCTTATTTCCTTGTTCAAGACTTGTATCTTGAATAAAGATCAATTCTGGCATCTTACGAATCTTAATTTTTTTTGCAACTTGAGAACGAATGAAACCCTTTGATTGATTTAAAACACGCATACCTGCATCATTACGACCTTGTTTACCAAGGAATGTAACATACACTTTAGCTTGTGATAAATCATTTGTACATTGTACATCCGTTACCGTGCAAAAACCTAAGTTCGGATTTTTCAATTCAAATTGAAGAATGTGTGAAATCTCTCTTTGAATTGTCATCTCCATACGTTCTGTTTTTAATGACATACTATTCTTCCACTTCCTGATCTTCGAAGCCTTCTATAATATCTCCTACTTTAATATCGTTAAAGTTTTCAATTGTCATACCACATTCGTAACCATTTATAACTTCCTTAACATCATTTTCAAAACGACGTAATGATCCTAGTTTTCCAGTATAAACAACAATACCTTCACGAATCAAACGTACTTTACAATCACGTTTTATCTTACCATCTGTAACCATACATCCGGCAATTGTACCAATCTTACTTACCTTATAGATCTGACGAACATCCGCCTGACCAATGACAACTTCTTCATATACTGGTGCAAGCATACCTTTCATAGCAGACTGTAATTCTTCTAAAGCCTTATAGATAATGTTGTGTAAACGGATTTCCACACCTTCTTCTTCGGCTTTTTTACGAATAGCAGCACTAGGACGAATGTTGAATCCATAAATAATCGCATTTGAAGCACTTGCCAATAAGATATCTGATTCTGTAATTGTTCCTACAGTTGAACGAATGACATTGATACGAACATTTCCATCGACTTCTAGTTTTTCCATACTAGCCTTTAAAGCTTCCGCAGAACCTTGAACATCGGCTTTGATCAAGACATTGATTTCTTGAACATCACCCTCATCAATTTTCTTAGCTAAATCTTCTAAAGACATAGCGCTTGTTGAATTACGTTCTTTTTCAATTTGTTTATCCAAACGATGACCTGCAATTTCAGCAGCCTTCTTATAGCTATCATAAGACATGAATACATCACCAGCTCTAGGAACTTCATTTAAACCAATGATTTCTACTGGACAGCTTGGTTCAGCATGTTTGATTTCCATACCACGATCGTTTGTCATTTTACGAACACGACCATAACTAGTACCAACTACAACACTATCTCCTGTATGTAATGTACCACGTTGAACTAATAATGTCGCAACTGGTCCACGACCTTTATCCAACTTGGCTTCAATTACTGTACCAGAAGCATTTGTATCTGGATTTGCCTTTAATTCTTGCATATCCGCCACTAGCAACATTGTTTCCAACAATTCTGGAACACCAGTTCCCTTTTTAGCAGAAACTTGAGTAAAGATTGTATCTCCACCCCATTCTTCAGGCATAATTCCAAGTTCACTCATTTCAGACATGATACGATCTGGATTTGCGCCTGGCTTATCAATTTTATTTACCGCAACTACAATTGGAACACCTGCTGCTTTCGCATGGTCTACCGCTTCTTTTGTTTGTGGCATGACACCATCGTCCGCCGCAACAACGATAATAACGATATCGGTAACTTCGGCTCCACGAGCACGCATAGCTGTAAATGCTTCGTGACCTGGTGTATCTAAGAATGTAACTTTTCTACCTTTTAATGATACCTGATATGCACCAATGTGCTGTGTGATACCACCAAATTCATTTTCCGTAACATTCGCTTTACGAATTGTATCCAATAATGTTGTTTTACCATGGTCAACGTGACCCATGATTGTGACAACAGGAGGACGAGGTACTAATTTAGATTCATCTTCTTCTACATTTTGAAGTTGTTCTTCAATATCATCTTCGTCAACAACAACCTCTTTATGTACTTCCACATTGAAGTTCATACAGATCAATTCAATATCCTCATCAGACAATACTGTATTGATTGTTGACATATTTCCCATCATAAATAAGAATTTAATGATTTCAGAACTATTTTTGTGAAGCAATTGTGCTAACTGACCTACAGTAATCGCATCACTATATGTGATTTCCTTTACTGCTTCTTCCTTTTTAGGTGCATTAGACTGATACGAACTCTTATGCCCTTTTCGATTTGGTTTCTTTTTGTTTTTATTGTTGTTGTTATAAGCCATCGAATCACCTAACCTTTCATCTTTTCGATAATCGCTTTGGCAAAGCCACTATCTACAATCGCAATAGCACTCATCTTTTTATAAGAAACATCATCTAATACAGATGGTTCTACCACTATATACGGCACATTGTAATATGTGCATTTATCCTGAATCTTCTTCATACGGTTTTGTCCGCATAAAGAAGATACAAGTACAAGTTTTGCTTGAGATTTTTGAATACTAACAAGTAAAGAATCACCCTTTGCTACTTTACCAGCACGATAAGCCAGTTGTATCAAATTCGTAACTTTATTCATTGGTAATGATTGCTTCTAATTCCTGATAGACTTCATCGGGAATTTCAGTTTCTAAAGCTCTTTGTAAAGCCTTATTCTTTTTGGCAAGAGCCAACGTTTCTAAGCTTTTAGAAATATAAGCACCATGCCCATTCTTTTTACCTGTCAAATCGATCTCAATTGTTTGTTCAGGTGTACGCACCACACGAATCAAATCTTTTTTTGGGAAACGCTCTTGTGTTACGACACATTTTCGCATTGGAATCTTACGCATGAAACCAACTCCTAGTCATCATAATATTCGTCATATTCTTCATAGTCAACATCATCGTCCCAGGCATTTTCATCTTCATATTCCTGTTCTTCGATTTCAGCCAACTCTTCTTCTGAATAGATTGGTTTCATATCTTCGTAGTTGAATTTTTTTACTTCAACTGGTTTCTTTTCTTCCTCAACCTTTTCTTTTTTAGGTTTAGAAATTTGAGCTCCTCTTGTTTGTTTGAAGCATCCGCCATAGATTCAAATTTAGAAGTGTATTCTTTGACATCGGCAGCTGTCTTTTCTTTACGATTTTGTTTCGCAATACGAGCCAATTCTTCCATTTCATCGACTTCTTTTTCTTCAACTGTATTTTCTTTTTCAAATAAAGTATCTTGAGAATGTTCTTCAACAGCATCCACTTCTTCATCTTCATAAGTAAAATCAGCTACATCAATATTTTCGATTTCAGTTTCATTTGACTTTAATTCTTCAATCTTCTGTTGTTGCTTATAAGCACGTTCTTTGGCTTTCTTTTCTTCGTATTCTTCTTGCATTTTTGCACTAATAGCCATGTAATCAATACCCAATTCCTGCATTTCACTTTCCGATTTGATATCGATCTTGTGATTTGTTAATTTAACAGCCAAACGCGCATTTTTACCACGCTTACCAATCGCTAATGACAATTGGTTGTCTGGAACAACTACGATCAATCCATCTTTTACATTTTCATTTGGAATCACCGCAACACCCACACTAGGGCTTAATGCATTCGCAATTAACTCACTAATGTTGTCAGACCATTCGAAAATATCGATTTTCTCACCATTCAATTCTTCAATGATTGTTTGTACACGACTTCCACGAGGACCAATACATGCTCCAATTGGGTCAATGTTTTCATTGTGTGAATAAACGGCAATCTTACATCTTTCACCAGGATCACGAGCAATAGCTTTAATTTCAATAATTCCATTGTAGATTTCTGGAACTTCACGTTCAAATAAACGACGAACAAATACTGGAGTTGCACGAGACACTAAAACTTGAGCACCCTTTGTTTCTTTGTTGACTTCAGTAATCACAACTAAGATGTTGTCGCCTTCCTTATAATGTTCTGTTGGAATCTGAGCTGATTTTTTCATCATCGCAAACGTTTTACCAATATTTACAATGACGAATTTTTCTTCAACCGTTTCAATCGTTCCTAAAACCATTTCATCGACTTTGTCACAATATTCTTCGTAAACCAATGCTTTTTCGGCTTCACGAATCTTTTGTTTCATTACGTTTTTGGCAAGTACAACAGCCGCACGATCAAAATCTGTAAAATCTACTTCTTCTCCAACCATATCACCTAATTGAATGTTTGGATTTTCTTTTTGAGCTTCTTCCAATTCGATTTCTAATTCATCATCTTCCACTTCTTCAACTACCATACGCTCGTGATAAATGTGAATCGTTCCATCCTCAACATCCACACGAACATAAGCATCTGGAATTTCGATGTGTTTGCGGTAAGCCTTTGTCAAAGCTTCTTTTAAAGCATCTTCAACAATTTCTTTCGTTAATTGACGATCTGTTTCAATGCCCTGTAGAGCTTTTGCTAAATCTGCAACTTTAATTTTTGATTTCATCTTTTTTCTCCTATACCTTTACAGCCGTCATAATCAGCTGAATGTTACTCTTTTCAATAGTGATCTTCTTTGTTCTTGTTTTATCACGATATGAAATCGTTACATCATTTTCTGTAGCTTCAATTAGATCACCGATGACTTGATCTAAGCCTTGTTTTGGATCTTTCATTTTGACAAAAACATATTTGCCAACTGCCCTTTGAATTTCTTCATCCGTACGAAGCTCTCTTTCCGCTCCTGGCGAACAAACTTCAAGCATGTATTCTTTGGCATACCAGTCTTTTTCATCAAGCATTGTGCCAATCGCATCTGAGCAAGTCGCACAAGTATCCAAATCCATTGTACCGTCTTCTTTTTCAACCGAAACTCTTAATAATGGTGTGCCCTGATTTGTAATCCATTCTAATTCATACAAATGGCATCCATTGTCATTAAGAACTTCTTCAATCCATTCTTTAAGATTGTCCATACATTTCTCCTTAGTAGCAAAATATAAGGAGTGGTACGACCCACTCCTCGAATTTCTATACAATCTATTTATAGCACAAAAAAGCTTTTTTTGCAACTATTTGTTTTCTTCAAGCTCAACATGACGAAGAATAATCGTCTTGATTAGCTCAGCTGCAAGCTTTGGATCATCATTACATACAATATATTTGTATTGTGATACCATCTTCATTTCATTGCTTGCCTTGGCAAGACGTTGTTGAATGATTTCTTCAGGTTCTGTGCTACGACCACGAATACGTCTTTCCAATTCCTCCATTGAAGGTGGAATAATAAAGATAGAAATCGCATCTGGACACTTTTCCTGTACTTGAATCGCTCCCTGCACTTCAATTTCCAATAAGACATTCTTTCCTTCATCGCGCAAACGATTGACTTCCTTTAAAGGTGTTCCATAATAGTTTCCGACAAACTCGGCCCACTCTAAAAGCCCACCTTCTTGAATGGCTTTCTCAAAATCTTCACGTGTTGAGAAGAAATAATCTCTTCCATCCACTTCTCCAGCACGTGGTTTACGTGTTGTCATTGATGTAGAATACGCCAAATTTAGACGTTCATCTGTTTCAAAATATTTTCGAATTGTCCCTTTTCCAACACCACTAGGACCGCTCAAAATGATTAATAAACCTCTTTGCATGACAATCTTGCTCTCCCTCTTTTCATCCATTTTACAAGTCCAAACCATGTGTGTCAAATTTAATTTAACTATGTTATAATTCTTATCAGACTAAGGAGGTCCACTATGGCTATTGACGGATTATTTTTATACAATATTCAAGAAAAATTAAACGCATATACCCCATGTAAAATTGGTAAAATACAAAATATCAGCGATGAAGAAATATTGATTCATCTACACACACGAAATGAAGGAAACCAAAAGCTTGTCATTAATGTACATTCCAACACAAACCGTGTATATATCGCAAACTTTATTCCCAGCATTCAACCAGAACCATCCAACTTTGTGATGGTCTTAAGAAAGCTCTGTTCACAAGCCATTGTCGAATCTTTTGAACAAGTAGGCTATGACCGCATTTTATGTTTACACTTATCTTGTCGCAATGAATTTCAAGACCTTGTGAAATACGATCTAAATATCGAACTCATGGGAAAATACGCCAATATGATCTTAGTTAAAGATGGCGTAATTGTAGATGCATTAAAACGTATTCCTGTATTTGAAAATGCCAAAAGATTCATTCATCCAGGCGCAAAGTATGTAGCTCCTACTCAACCGGAGAAGAAAAATCCATTCGAAATCAAAGATATCGATTTAGATCAAAGTCTTGTTAAACAGATCTATGGCTTTTCACCCTTACTATCCAATGAATTTATGTATCGCATGAAAAACAACGAAAAATACATCGATATATTAAATGAAGTAGTGAATTCAAATACTTTATACATTTATAAAAAAGATTTTCATTGTATTGAACTCAAACATTTAAATGAACAACCAAAGACCTATACGATCATGGAAGGCCTAAATCATTTATATGAAGAAGATGAACAAAAAAAGCGGATCAAAGAACAATATGGCGATATCATTCGTACTGTAGAAAAGGAAAAATTAAAGCAAACAAAAAAACTTCCAAAGCTAGAACAAGCCTTAGAAGATGGAAAAGATTATCATAAATATCAAGAATATGGTGATTTGATCTTTGCGTATATGTACCAGATTCAAAAAGAAAAAACAATTGTATTACCTTCTTTTGAAACCAATGAAGATGTAACAATCCCAATTGATATGCGTTACGATCTAAAAACAAATGCGAATAAATACTATCAGAAATATCATAAGATGAAGCGTAGTTTAGTGATCTTAGAAGAACAAATTGAACAATGTAAACAAGATATTGAATACTATACACAACTCGAAGAACAGCTTCAACACTGCAGTGTCTTTGATGCTGGAGAAATACGAGAGGAACTTGTTAAACAACGTGTATTGATGCCTAAAAAGGACAATAAACGTAAAAAGAAGAACAATAAGCCAAATGTCCTTCATTTAGTGTTTGATGATTGCGAAATCTATGTAGGTAAGAATAACATACAAAATAACTATGTAACACACCAAGTCTCTAGAAAGAATGATTTATGGTTCCATGTGAAAGACTATCATGGTTCTCACGTACTATTAAAGAGTGAAGACTTTACTGAACCACAAATTCGATTATGTGCAATGTTAGCCGCGTATTACTCCAAAGGCAAAGATTCAAGTTCTGTACCCGTAGATTATTGTTTGATCTCACAAATCAAAAAGGTACCTGGATCTAAGATTGGTTTTGTGACAATGAAATCCAATAAGACCATTTATATTGACCCAGATGAAAATTATTTATTAGAAATCATTAAAAATCATCAAATAAAGTAAAAGAGATGGAAAATTCCATCTCTTTCTTTTATCCTTTTACTTCGACTGTAGAACCATCAGGACCTGGTGTGTTTTTCAAGTAATCAACGATTTCTTGACGCTTTTCTGCTTTACAAGGTTTACATGCAATATGATCCATATCACCTGATACCAAAGCTTCAGCCATACCACTACATCCAGGGAATCCACAACCACCACAGTTATATCCAGGTAGTAATGATGTTACTTTCTCTACACGTACGTCTGCTTCTACTTTTAAATATTTGTCGGCAACACCTAGACCTAAGCCAAGTACTGCACCAAGTACAAGCATCATAATTACGGCTACGATTACCATATTTATTCTCCCTTCACTTGATTATGAGCTGGATTGTTTGTACAGGCATAATCCTTACATCCATCACAATCCGCTTTTAAATCTTCACACCCTTCTGGTTTGGGTGTTTTTTTATTCATTAAATACAAAACAATATAGATGGCGACTAATGCACCAAAGAACAATATTGCCAATAAATATTTCATTATACAATTCCTGTAAAGCAAGAGAATGCCATAGCATGATGGCAGCCACAATCAAGGCGATTGGATTACCAACGAATGCATTTGGAACTTCACTTTGTTCTAGTCTTTCACGAATTGTAGAGAAAATGAATAATACAAGGGCAAATCCTAATGGAGTACCGATTGAGTATACTAACATTTGTGCAAAGTTATAACTATTAGAAATATTTACTAAACATACATTCAAAACAACACAGTTTGTCGTGATCAATGGTAAGTAAACACCTAATGATTTATAAAGTGCAGGACTTGTCTTTTTAATGAACATTTCTGTTAATTGAACTAAAGAAGCGATTACCAAGATAAATGTAATCAAATCCATAAATTCAAGTTGTAAAGGTACAAGTACTAAATAATAAAGTGCATATGTAACAAGTGCTGCAACAACGATAACGAAGACAACGGCAACACCCATACCGATTGCTGAGCTTTTCTTTTTAGAAACACCCATGAATGGGCACATACCTAAGAATTGAGTTAAGATAACGTTGTTAACTAAAACACTCGTTACTAAAAGTGCCATTAATTCACCCATCTTACTTTTCCTCCTTCGCTGCAGCTTCTTCTTTTGCTGTTACATGTTGTTTATAAGCACCAACAGCAGCGGCTAAAACCGCAAATGTAATGAAGGCTCCAACACTAGATCCAAAGATACTCACTGTGAAGTCTTCGGGAATAATGTGTAAGTTTAACCAAACTTGCGCTTCGTTAAATGGGTTTACCACTTTGATTCCACCTGTTGAAATCAATTCACGAATAAATGACATTGCTAGTACTGCTAGAGTATATCCTAAACCCATTCCTAAACCATCAAGAGCTGAATCTAAAACGCCGTTTTTACTTGCGAAAGCTTCTGCACGACCCAAGATAATGCAGTTAACTACAATCAACGGAATGAATACACCTAAGCTTGTATTTAAACTTGGCGCATAGGCTTGAATCAACATTTGAATGATTTTTACCAATGTGGCGATGATGACAATATAAACGGGAATACGAATTTCATCTGGCGTAATTTTACGAACACATGAAATAATCACGTTGGACATGATCAATACGATAATAACACTAACACCCATACCAATCGCATTGTTTACAGTTGTAGTGATGGCTAGTGTTGAACAAATTCCTAAGAATAATGAGAATACTGGGTTATCTTTAATTAAACCCGCTTTAAAGTTTTCAAAACGATTCATCTAGATAACCTCCTTACTTTAATGTATCGACAAGTTTTGCCGCTTCATGAATACCACTAACAACAGGTCCAGAAGAAACAGTCGCACCAGAAATTGTATCCAATTCACCAGTCGCATCTTTACCTTCTAGAGATTTTTTAAATGGAGCTTCTGTTACTTGTGATCCTAAACCTTTTGTATCGCCATTGCTGATGGCATTGTATTTGTCGATTTTCTTACTATCTTTATCAATAGAAACTAAGAATACAGTTCCTTCTTTATATCCACTTACACTCATGTTGAAGATATAACGTTTTTATATTCATAAACCTTTTGAACCGTTTTAGAATCCAATTTTGCATCTACCAATTTAAAATCATTGGCGTTCGCATCTGGATACATAGCTAATAATGATTCTTTTTCTTGTTTTTCGTTATTTGCAGCAATAACAGGGGCCGTCATCTGATTCGCAAATGCCAAGGCACCACCGGCAACGGCTGAAACAATCGCCAAGAATAAACCTAAATGTACGATCTTGTTCATAGTGTTACCTCCACTGTTTCAACAACAGCTGCAGTTTCAGGAACCGTATCTACCTTTTGAATGGAACTAGCTGCATAGAAGCTTATAGCTAAACCAATCAAAGCTAGACATGCACAAACAATTCTTGATTTTTTTACCAATTCCAATTGTTTTCCATCGAAACAAGATTCGATCCAAGGCGTAAACATATTCATCAATAAAATGGAATATAAACATCCTTCTGGAAGATTTGCTTTTAAACGAACTAAAGTTGTTAAAATTGCTGCACCCATCGCAAATACAACACGACCACTTGCACTTGTTGGACTTGTGACTGGATCTGTCAACATAAATACAGCACCAAAAATAACACCACCAGTTAGTAGGTGCAATAATGGATACCAGATAATAGCTGGAATTCCATGGTATGAATCAATGCCTGTAATAGCCGCTACAACAGCTGTTAACACAAAGATTGTTCCTAAATATACAGCTGGAACTCTCCAATCAATAATTTGACGAACCGCAAGTACTACACCAATAATCAAAATCAAGATTGAGAATGTTTCACCAATAGATCCAGGATATGTTCCTAAAGCTAGACCTGCAAAGCCTCCATATTGAGACAAGAATGAATCCAATACAGCCGCATTGCTTGGTAACCAATGATAAGTGCTCGCAATCACTGTTGTTGGTGTTGCTTGTGAAATTAGACCTACACTAACACCTGTAAAAGCTTGTAGAATCACAGCACGTCCTACAGCTGCAGGGTTAAAGATGTTTTGTCCAAAACCACCAAATAATAATTTTGCAAGTACAATTGCGAATACTGTCGCAATAATAACTGCATAACAAGACATATTCACAGGTACCATCAAAGTTAAAATGATAGCTGTTACCCATCCAAATGAGCTCTTTAAGAAAGTTTTAACATCTTTCTTCATAATCTTTGCGAAAATGGATTCGCAAACGAATGTAGTAATTAAAGAACAAGCTAATAAAAGAACACAATGTAAAGCAGCACTAGCTCCCCATGCAGAGGCATAGTAAATAACGGCTGCTACAAACACAACAAGTAAACTTAAAGATAATTCTTTCATGATACGTTGTGTTGACAAGTTATTCTTAATGCTTGGACTTACATGAAAAGTAAATTTCATTTGAATCCTCCCTACTTTTTCTTAAGCATAACAATACGTTTTGCCTTACGAACATTTTCAGTTACATCAATATGAGATGGACAAATATATGTACACATTCCACATTCGATACAACTCATAACGCCACGTTTTGACATTTCGTCAACGTCATTGGCTTTCAATGCAGCTGTAATTCTTACTGGCTGTAAACCACTTGGACAATGATCACTACATTTACCACAACGTAAACATGCGATCGCATCATCGTTTGCAGCTGGAAGTACAGTTAATGCATTCATAGCACGATCAACGACAAACATATCATTGACAATTGTTTTACCCATCATAGGTCCACCTGAAATCAAGCGGACAGTATCTTGTGTATATCCACCACAAGCTTCGATAATTTCACTAACAGGCATACCAACAGGTACACATACGTTGTGAGGATCTTTTACACATTCCCCACTAACCGTTAGATTCTTTTGTGTGATGGCTTCTCCTTTTTCAAAGGCTTTCGCAATCGCGATGGCACTTGAAGCATTTCCAATGATAGCACCCGCTTCTGCAGGTAATCCACCATATTCTTTATGTAATACTTCACGCACTAAAACACGTTCCCAACCCATTGGATACACATCAGGGACTGGACGAACCTCAACACCAGCCGCATCTGTCAATACAGATTTCACTTTTTCAATTAAATCTGGGTGAGATTCTTTGATACAAATGTAAACCGTTTTGGCTTCAGCCATTTTCTTCATGATTTTTGCACCTGTAACTAAATCTTTGGCATCATCCATGACAGATCGATAATCGGCTGTGATATATGGTTCACACTCTACGGCATTGATCAAAACATAATCAACTCCATCTGGCTTCATATATTTTACATAGGTTGGGAAACCAGCTCCACCTAAACCAACAATACCTGCATTCTTTACAAAATCAACACACGCTTCACGAGTAGCACTTTTCCAGTCTAATGGCGCAAAAGATTGAACTTTGGTTTGTTTAAAATCGCATTCAATCACCATGTGATTTTGTGGACGCAAAGAATTGTGCATACGCTTAACAATTCCTTTGTAAGTTCCAGAAACACTTGAATAAATTGGCACATAAAAACCTGACTTTGTTTCAGCCAGTTTTGTTCCAACGGATACAGTATCTCCCTCTTCAACAAGAATATCAAAGTCTAAAGTACGTCCTGCAACCAAAGGAATATAGACTTCCTTTTTTGGCATAAGATGTAATAATCCAGACTTTTCTGTCAATTCTTTTTTACCAGGGATATGCTGTCTCATTGGTCCTAAAAATAGTGACATATAAATCCTACCTCCCATTTACACTTTTTAATCATAGGCCTTTTTTTTCACAAGTTCAAGAATTTTTTGACAATTTCCCACAATTCAAATATATACTGACATTTACATTAAATTCATTTCATCCTATAATACTTTTATGCAAAAAAATAAATCCATTCTATCCTGGCTGGTTATATCCGTATGCTTTCTCATCTTTATTAGTTCCGTTATATTCTTTGTTCAAAATAAAGGTAATGAAACAACAGAAAACCTAAACGTTACATTAACAGATGTTGCTTTGACACGCCCATTACACTTAATTGCTCATGTTCACAAGCCAATTTTGCCAAGTATACAAAGATTGTAAGAAAGACATTTAAAGAAAACAATAAACGCTTTGACCAGTACCACGCCTATAAAAATATGAATAACCTATATACATTAAATCATGAAGCTTATAATCATCCGATTCAAATGGATGAATCCTTTATAGATTGTTTAAAACTAGCCATGCAGATGCAGTCTGAAAACTCACAATTTGATATCAGCCAAGGCGCACTTTTAAATCTATGGCATGAGGCTAGAGAAAACACACAAATCCCTCCAAGTGATGACAAGATTCAAGAAGCTTTAAATCATATTGACTTAGATAAAATTCAAATATCTGGTCATGCAGTATCTTACTTAGATCCAGAACTATCCATCGATCTTGGTGCCATTGCCAAAGGATATACGGCTCAACTTGCCAAAGAAGCATTAAATAAAGCTGGTCTAACCAATGGATATATCAATGCGGGAGGTAATGTTGTCTTACTTGGTGAAAAAGAAGATGGCACAAATTGGAAGATTGGTATTCAAAGTCCAGATGCAAGTGATGCCCTAGTTCAATATTCAACAAAAAAAGCCACTTGTTTAGTTACAAGTGGAGATTACCAAAGATATTTTACATATAAGAATAAAAAATATTCCCATATCATTGATCCTAAAACCGGTTATCCTGCAAACTATGTTCGAAGTGTAACTGTCATCACAAAAGATTCAGGCAAGGCCGACGCCTTAAGTACAACGTTGTTCTGTATGAGTGTAGAAGATGGAAAGAAATATTTATCCACACTGGATTATGATGTACAAGCGATATGGATCGTAGATAAAGATAGTGATGTTTCATCTAATTTAGAAACAAAAAATTATAAAATAATCACAACGGATAAAATAAAAAACAGAGTAACTCTTGTCAATTAGAGTTACTCTTTTCATTTAGATATTAGTCATGTAATACGTGGTTACAACGATCACACAATCCATCTTCATTATCAGATTCAGTATAGTTCCAGCAACGAGGACATACATGGCCTGTAGCCTTTTCTACTTGTACCTGACAAACTTCGAATTGTTCTAATTCATCTGTTGTGAATGTGACTTTAGATACAATAAACCATTGTGCTGCATTACTTAATACACGATCCATGATTTCTTTTTGTGCATCACTTACATGTAATACGACATGCGCTTCTAATGATTTACCAATTAAACCTTGAGCACGAGCATTTTCTAATGCTTTGAAGACATCCTTACGAACTTTGAATAATTCTTCCATATCCGCTTTAATCTTTTCAACATCAAAATCCAATTCTAGATCTTTAAATGTCGTTAAGTGAATACTTTCTGCATCAAAGTGCATATAGTCATTGACTTCTTCACAAGTATGAGCCAAGATTGGAGCCCATAATTTAGTCATCACTTCAACGGCATTATAAAGTACAGTTTGAACTTGACGACGAACTGGTGCATCTTCTTTTTCAATATAAAGAATGTCCTTTGTGTAATCTAAGTAGTAAGCGGATAATTCATTCGTCATTAAGTTTGTCAAATATGTAACAACATCGGAGAAACGATATTCATTATAAGCTTTTCTACAGTAATCTACGGCATCTTTTAATTCAGTTAAAATATATTGATCCAATTCACTTAATTCATTGAAGTTTACACAATCTTTGGCCGTAAATTTTTGATCATCTAAGTTTGCCATTAAGAAACGCAATGTATTACGTACTTTACGATAGTTTTCACTGACTTGTTTCAAGATTTTTTGACCCATTGAAACATCCGCTTGATAGTCTACACTACATGCCCATAAACGTAAGATATCTGCACCATATTTCTTCGTAATTTCACTAGGTGCAACGGCATTCCATTGTGATTTAGACATCTTAACGCCCTTTTCATCCATAACGAAACCATGTGATAAAACTTGTTTGTATGGAGCTTTACCATGAACGGCAGTACCAACAATCAAACTAGAGTTGAACCATCCACGATATTGGTCACTACCTTCAAAATATAAGTCAGCAGGATAGCCTAAGCCACGATCCATCATAGCGCCTGTATGACTTGATCCTGAGTCAAACCAAACATCCATAGTATCTGTTTCTTTACGGAAGATACCATTTGGTGAATGTTCATTTGTATATCCTTCTGGTAATAAATCTTTAACATCTCTTTCAAACCAAACGTTTGAACCATATTCACCAACTAATTTGGCTACATGATCAAAAATAGCTTGATCCATAATTGGAGTATCATCTTCTCCATAAATAATAGGGATTGGAACACCCCAAGCACGTTGACGAGAAATACACCAGTCATTACGATCGGCGATCATATTGTGCATACGTTGTTCACCCCAAGCAGGTACCCAAGATACAGAGTGAATTTGTTCTAACAGTTCATCACGAATTTGATCAATTGACGCAAACCATTGTGTTGTAGCACGGAAAATAATCGGTTTTTTAGTACGCCAGTCATGTGGATAAGAGTGGGTAATGAATTGAAGTTTTAATAATACACCCAATTCATCTAATTTTTGAGTGACTGTCTTGTTGGCATCTTCCACATATTGGCCGGCAAGCCATTCACCAACATCATCCATCATGCATCCTTGTGCATCAACGTTACAATATACTGGTAAACCATATTTCATACCAATGTTAAAGTCATCCACACCAAATCCAGGTGCTGTATGAACACATCCAGTACCAGCATCGGCTGTTACGTGATCTCCACACATCAATAAACTTTCTCTTTCTGGATACAATGGGTGTGTACATGTAATGTATTCAAATTCTTTACCTTTGAAAGTCTTTAAAACATCACGTTTTTCAACTTCAAACTTATCACATAATTCTTCAACCATGCTTGAAAGCATGATTAATTTACCCTTTTCTGTATCTACTAATGAATAGTCAAAATCAGGGTTTACACTAATTCCTAAGTTTGCAGGAATTGTCCAAGGTGTTGTTGTCCAAATGACAAAGTTGCAATCTGTATCCAATACACCTTTTCCGTCTTTAACGGCAAATTTAACATAAATAGTTGGACTCTTTACATCTTTATATTCAACTTCAGCTTCCGCCAATGCAGACTCGCTACTTGGTGACCAATATACTGGTTTTAATCCTTTGTAGATCAAACCTTTCATAGCCATCTTTCCAAAGATTTCGATCTGGTGTTTTTCAAAACCCTTTTGAAGTGTGATATATGGATGATCATAATCTCCAATCGATCCTAAGCTTAAGAATCCAGCTTTTTGATTGGCTACTTGTTTTAAAGCATAGTCGTAACAGATTTTTCTAAATTCAGCAATTCCCATTTTCTTACGGTCATACCCTAATTTAGTCACAGCTGTTTCAATTGGTAAACCATGTGTATCCCATCCTGGAATATATGGTGTGTTGTATCCTTCCATAAAGTGAGATTTTACAATGACATCTTTTAATACCTTATTTAAGGCATGTCCCAAGTGGATGTCACCATTTGCGTAAGGAGGACCATCATGTAATACAAATGATTCAGCTCCTTTTCTTCTTTCTAACATCTTTTCATACAATTTTTCGTCTTGCCAGCGCTTCTGGAAACCAGGCTCTTTTTTAGTCAAATTTCCACGCATTTCAAATGCCGTTTTAGGCATATGAAGAGTTTCTTTGTAGTCCATACTTTATCTCCTTTTCCAAATAAAAAAACGTCCTTATAAAAGGACGTAATAAACACGCGGTACCACCTTAATTCATAGTTTTCACTATGCACTTTCATGAGATAACGGCTCAACCGGATCAAACTACTATTATTTCGTAAGATCAGCTCAAAAGGGATACCTTAATTCTTATTCATACAATGTTTCACCAAAACTCATTGCTCTCTACAATCCTAACGAATAAAGGCGTGTCTTTATCTTAGCTAAATATATTGATCAAAGTTCAAAACAAGTCTTCCCTTTTTTGTTGTAGAAACCACTTCTTTAAACTGGAATCGACCTGTCTTTCTGATTGACACGAAATCATTATTGCACAATTGTAAATTTTGTTCAAGTACCACATCATTAACTTTCACAAATCCTGCATGAATCTTTTTTAACGCTTCACTTCTAGAACAATGTGACAATTGCGCAACTACACTATCTAAACGTAAACTGCTGCACATAATATGAATTTCTTTTTTGTTATTTTCCGTAATGATGTAGTCTAAACACTCTTCAAAATGCACTGTACACTTACCAATCTGCGTACAATTGTCAATGATATATTTTGAAATCTTTTCTTTACAAAAGATATATAGATCCTCTTTTTGCACGATCAAATCCCCAATGACACTTCTTTCAATGCCAGAGTGCATTAAACATCCTAAAAGATCAGAGTGGGTTAATGTTTTAAATTTTGAATTGTATGTGGCATGAAGACAAACGCAATCACTAAAACCAACATATCCTTCAGGTATAAAGCAAGCAATCTTTCGTTGTGCTTGATCATAACCACCATCAAAAACAAGACATATATTTTTGGGCACCATGCTTTGAAGAATGTTCTGTTCAGAAATCGATAAAAAATAGGTCATGATCGGCCTATTTTGTTTTTGAAAGATACGAATTTGATCTTTCATCTGCGAAATAAACACCTCATGACCTACCATAAATGAGCTCATTAAAAGTAATTATTAGTCTTCATCTTCGAAGTCGTCTGGACTTCCTAATGAAATAGTTCCTTGTACACCAATTTCAGCTGGAGAACATAAAATTACGTTCTGACCGATTTTCTGAATTTTTCCATCAAGCGCATAAACAACACCTGTTAAGAAATCAATTGTACGTTGTGCATAATCACGATCTAGCTTGTGTAAGTTAACTACTACAGCACGACCTTCTTTTAAGCGTTGTCCTACTTCTTCAGCTTCTCCAAAGCTTCTTGGTTCAAACAATACCATTTTTGTATTTGAATTCAAAGAAGTTGCGTTCGTACGAGTTTTTGGTCTCTCATAACGACTTTGAGGTTCTACTTCTTCTACCTTTTCAGCTTGTGGTGCTTCTTGATAATCATCATCTTCTTCGATTGGAGCAACGAAGTCTTTTACTTTATCCATAAATCCCATGGGAAAAACCTCCTTAACGAACATAATTATAGCACAAAGAATAACTTATTCAAACTTATATTATTTTTTTTCTTTTCAAACAAAAGACATGCCATTTTGACATGTCTTTCACGCGTTTATTCCGTTTCAATCAAGCCGTAGCCACCATCGTGACGTTTGTAGCAAACGGCAATCTTATTTGTTTCATCATCTGTATAAATGAAGAAATCGTGTCCTAATAATTCCATTTTCATGATGGCTTCATCTAAGCTCATTTCCTTTGGAACGATAGATTTAGTACGAACAACTTCGTCATCATCTACATCTTCATCATTAAACAATTCATGATCTAAGAAAGCTTCGGCAAGTGATTCTTTATTTTTACGTGTTAACCGTGTTTTTGTTCTACGAATTTGATCTTCCAATTTATCTACAGCACGATCAATAGCTGCATATAAATCGTCATCTACAACCTCGGCACGTAGAATCGCATAACGTGTTGGGATTGTAACTTCAATTTTTTGTTTTGTCGGATATGTACGAACTAAAACGTTAGCTACATCATCCTCACCAATAATGAAGTACTTTGTTAAAACATCTAATTTTTTATGAATCTTATCTGAGATTCCCTGAGTTACTGTGATGTTTTTTCCTACAATATTGACTTTCATATTATGTACCTCCTATATGATTTGTATTGCTACTTAGATTATAGCACGTTTATTTTGTTTTACACTTTTCGACAAGAAATGACAAAAATATAACCAGTTTTGCCAAGGAGGTTGACAAGATAAAATGTAACTATTTTCAGAAAATAACTTGCATATTTTCATTGAATGAGCTATAGTATAGCCAGGTGATTAACATGAACATTCAATCTACATATTTTTACTTTTACTTTAGATAGCCCTAATTAAACCAATCAAATCTGAATGGTATTTTAATTAGGCTTTTAAGCATTAACAATTTTACTGTTAATGCTTTTTTGTTACTCACAAATGGAAAGAAGGATATTATTATGATTATTACTTTAAAGAAAAATGCACCCAAACACGATGTCGACAAATTGATTGACAAATTTGAAGGCATGAATCTTCATGTCACAATGATTCAAGGCGATAACTATAACGTCTTTGGATTGGTTGGAGATACAAGTGTAGTTGATGAAAAAAGCGTTATGGCTAACCCTATCGTCTACAATGTTCAACGTGTTGCTCAACCTTATAAATTGACCAACCGTATGTTTCATCCAGAAGATACCATCGTAGATGTGAATGGCATTCAAATCGGTGGCAAAAAAATAGCGATGATTGCAGGTCCATGTTCTGTTGAGGGTGAAGACCAAATCTGTCGTATTGCCAAAGAAGTAAAAGCAGCCGGCGCTGATATGTTAAGAGGTGGCGCTTATAAGCCTAGAACAAGTCCATACGCATTCCAAGGTATGGGTACTGCAGGAATCATGGCCATGGTAAAAGCTAGACAAGAAACAGGACTTCCTATTGTATCTGAACTCATGAGTGCAGAACATTTAGATGAATTCGTAGAGAATGTTGATATCATTCAGATTGGCGCGCGTAATATGCAAAACTTCGATTTATTAAAAGCTGTAGGAAAAACGAAAAAACCAATTTTATTAAAGCGCGGTATGAGTGCTACGATTCAAGAATGGATCATGGCTGCTGAATATATTATGTCAGAAGGAAATCCAAACGTCATTTTCTGTGAACGTGGTATTCGTACATTTGAAACCTATACACGTAATACATTAGATTTAAGTGTTGTACCCATCATTAAAGAAAGAACACACTTACCAATCATCATTGATCCAAGTCATGCCGCTGGTGATTATAAATTAATTGAATCCCTATCCCTTGCTGCTATTGCAGCTGGTGCTGATGGATTGATCATTGAAGTGCATGACGATCCAGAAAACGCTTGGAGTGATGGTGCTCAAAGTTTAAAGCCAAAACGTTATGCCGAACTTGTTGAAAAAGGAAAAGCCATCGCAAAAGTTATTGGAAGAGAGTTATAAGAAACTGCACATGCGGTTTCTTTCGTATGTTAGAATGTTTTGGGTGATACAATGAACAATCCTTATCCTTATTCAAATGACAATAAAAGATATCAAACCATTAATTATTATTTTCGCAACAAATACCATCAAAAAGTAGCGAAAATTCCATTAAATGCAGGCTTTACCTGTCCAAATCGTGATGGATTTAAAGGAACAGGAGGATGCACTTTCTGTTCAAGCATGGGCTCCGGTGATAGTATTTTATGTTTTGATGATTCACTGCAGAAACAATATCAAGAAGGCTTAAAGCGCATGCAAAACAAGTGGCCTGATTGTATTGGGTTTGCGTATTTTCAAAGTTATTCCAATACATATGCTCCACTATCTATCTTGAAGAAAATATATGACCCTTTCTTTAAAGATCCAAATATTCCTGGCGTTGCGATCGCGACACGTGCCGATTGTTTAAATGATGAAATCATAGCTTACTTAAATCAACAAGATAAGGAAGTCTGGCTAGAGTTAGGCCTTCAAAGCGTACATGAAGATACAATGAAAAAGTGTAATCGTAAACATAGTACAAAAATTGTGTTTGATTGGTTAGACAAATTAAAGGATACAAACATCAAAACATGTATCCATATTATCAATGGACTTCCTGGTGAAACCAAACAAGACATGTTAGAAACTGTCAAACAGATTTCTAAACATCCTGTCGATGCGATCAAGATCCATATGCTGCACTTAATAGAGGGCACACAAATGGCTAAAGAATATGAAAAAGAACCATTTCATATTCTAACTTTAGAAGAATATGTCGATATTGTCGTCAATCAATTGGAGTTATTACCCCAAGAAGTCATCATTGAACGTTTAACAGGTGATGGAATTGCGAAAGATTTAATAGAACCAAAATGGACAATCAAGAAAACGATTGTGACAAATGAAATTGATAAGTTAATGGTAAAAAGAAATACGTGGCAAGGCAAACATGTCTAACCACGTATTTTTATTTATTTCAAATTTAAACAATAATATCTTTTCTTAC
>ENA-OQIO01000195-OQIO01000195.1-human-gut-metagenome-genome-assembly--contig:-NODE-195-length-31032-cov-3.526743_pt1 | contig 31032 bp, 36 predicted proteins | sample MGYA00242573_ERZ504737 | MGnify/ENA primary metagenome ERZ504737 (study PRJEB26092, sample SAMD00036203) | human gut metagenome | host: Homo sapiens | study: EMG produced TPA metagenomics assembly of...
GGTCAACATACAGGGAATGGAATGTTGTCTGATCTTCATCACGACGTATCGCACTCATATCTGTGTAAAGCCCTTTCGCCGGAATGGAAATTATAATTCTTCAATGCATATCTCTTCCATTTGCAAGAGAATGAACGATCTCTGCAACAGAACCATCCTGTTCTTTGATGTCAAAGGAAACCGGACGTTCCACACCGTTTAAGTTATCATTCAGACCGGATTCCGGACGGACAAACAGTGGTGCTGACACTCGTGTCAGGTGGAGATTCTTTGCAAGAGCACGCTCGAAGTGGTCTTTCACTTCTTTGATGGCTACTTCTGTCTCACGAATTGTAAGAGGGGAATGATAGCCAGCAGGTATTCTTAACTGTTCCATAATAAACTCCTTTATGTTAGCATTTTATTGCTGTTCACAGTATTATGCGGTCAGCAATAGCATTTCTCTTCTATTTTAAGTGGAGAAGAATAAGAAGTCAATGGAAAGGTGAAATGAACGCTTGTAATCAGTAAAAAAAATTGCTAAAATGAGCAGTAGTGAGTAATAAATAGTAAGGGACGAAGGTGTAAATAATGAATGTAAATGATATGATTGATACAATTCTGAATTTTGACCTGGATGTTGTTCTGGCTGGACTTAATGAAAGCAGTCATCATTTGAGTCAGATGGAATTTATTTCTCTGATCGTTATAACGGCCGGAGCAGTACTGTTATGTCTGACGGGGCTGAAGTTAGTACGTTTCTGGTCTGTGATCGCAGGATTGTCAGCAGGATGCGCAGCCGGAATTGCGGTCGGAGCGATTGCAGGTCTGGATCAGACAATCGCATTGGCGGCAGGAGCGGGTGTGGGACTTGTATTGGCGGTGCTTGGTGCATGGAAGAAGCAGATTGGTGGATTTGTGACAGTAGCGGTACTCGTCTTTGTTGTCAGTGTACATTTGATGAAACCACAGGATCTTATTATGTATGGAATCTGTGCGGGTATTGGTCTTGTGTGTGCATTGCTTTCTATTAAGTTTCATAACTTTATGCTGATTGCTTCTTCTTCTGTGTTTGGAGCAATGGCAGCGGGCAGCAGTATCTTTTATCTGCAGCCATATAAAAACGGAATGATCCATGTGGCACTTTGTGTTGCAATTGGTGCACTTAGTATCTGGATCCAGCTTCTTTTGGAATCCGGAAAACGTAAGAAAAAGAATTTACTTAAAGCTGCAGAGATCCGTGAAGAACACTCTACAGAAAATGAAGTCGAGAAGGCAAGGGCACTGGTTGAGAATCTGGATGATTTTGATGAGCTGGATGAGATCATGGAGAGTCTTCCGGAAAATATCCTGAAAGAAGACAAGGGCACAACAGTTGTCAGCATGGATGAATTTGATGATCTTGAAGATGACCTGGAAGAGGATGAAGTGGAGAACTTTAAAGAAGAGAAGTTTGATGTAGACGAGGAAGACTGGGAGGAAGACGTCGAAATTGAAGTAACTGCTGATGAGGCAGATGCGACAGAGGATTATGATTTTGATGAAGATCCGGATGACTTAGATGACTTGAATGATCTGGAAAATCTGAATGACTTAGATGATTTGGATGATCTGGATGATTTAGATTATCTTGATGACGATGATGATATCGAGTTTCTGGATGAAGATGAGTAGATAAAAAAGCTATCGATTACAATAACTTAACACATATCTGTGTTGTTATCGTAGTCGATAGCTTTTGTATTATCTTACTGCTGTAAATACTCCGCGGAGATCATGGATTACATGTCTTGGACATTTTACAGAGCACATTCCACAGCTTAAGCAGATGTCTTCCTGGATTACTGCGCAATTATCTTCTACATGAATTGCACCTGCAGTACATGTTTTTTCACAAATACCGCATCCAATACAACTGACTTCACACTGTTTACGTGCAACAGCTCCTTTTTCTTTGTTAGAGCATTTTACTACAATGTAGTTTGCACATTCGTGAATCTTGATCAGGTTCTGTGGACAGACTTTTGCACACTGTCCACAGGCAATACATTTTTCTTCGTCTACTTCGGCAACGCCATATTCATTCATGGAAATCGCGCCGAATTTACATTTTTCTATACAGGCTCCACATCCGATGCAGCCATCTTTGCATCCACCGTCTTCAGAGCCGGCTGCGCGGCAGCCACCGTTACAGGCAACCAGAGCTGCCCGGTAAGGAAATCTCTTTTTAATTGCCATGATTATTTCTTCCTTTCATATGGTGTGTTAGAAAGAGGAAGGCTGTAGCGTCTTTCTCCGTCAAATCTGCAATATGCATCTGCGATTGCAGGAGCAGTAGGGATGGATGTGATCTCTCCGATACCGATTGCTCCACAGGCAACATCCAGACCAGGTTTATCAACAACGATTGCTTCAATCTCAGGAATTTCGTGAGAACGGAAAAGCCCTAAGGAACCATATTTGTCAATTGGTTTACAGTTTTCATCGATTGGATACTGCTCTCTGAGTGCATATCCCATAGACATTACAACACCGCCTTCGATCTGACCTTCGCAGGAGAGTGGATTGACAGCTTTACCAACATCGTGTGCGGCAATCATTTTCTCAATCTTACCTGTCTTAGGATCAAGGATGCAGACTTGAGTTGCATATCCATAAGCAACGTGAGATATTGGATTAGGCACATCTGCACCAAGTGGATGAGTCTTAGCGAGATACTCTCCGTAGAAAGTTTCTCCAATCATATCTTTCATGGATTTACCGCTGTTTTTCGCTTCCATGAATTTTTCACATGCTCTGCGGCACGCTTCACCGGTTACAAGTGTCTGACGAGAACCGGAAGTTGTACCGGAATCAGGTGAAATCCATGTGTTGCTTCGCTCATAGACGATATCATCACGGGAAAGATCTGTATTTGTAACGATCATCTGTACAAGTACAGTACCAAGTCCCTGACCAATACAGGAAGCACCGGTGAAGATGTGAAGTTTTTCATCTTCTTCAACTATTAATTTTACACGTCCTGTATCTGGAATACCAACACCAACGCCGGCATTCTTCATAGCACAACCAAGTCCAACAGCCTTACCGGCCGCAAGTGCAGCATCATACTCTTCTTTGACAGCCTCCAGTGTCTCTACAAGACCTGTAGAGTTATCTACAATCTGTCCGTTCGGAAGTACTTCGCCTGGACGGATCGCATTACGGTAATGGATTTCCCAAGGTGTGATACCTACCTTATCAGCCATCATGTTCAGAAGTGTCTCTGTTGCGAAACAAGTCTGTGTAACACCAAATCCGCGGAATGCTCCGGCTGGTGGGTTATTTGTATAGTAAGCAGTTCCTTCAATCTCAAAGTTTTCATAATGGTAAGGTCCTGCTGCATGTGTACATGCACGTTCAAGAACCGGGCCACCAAGAGAAGCGAATGCACCTGTGTCAGATTTGACAATCGCTTTTACACCCTGGATCACTCCGTTCTCATCGCATCCCATTGTCATATCCATGTAGAATGGGTGACGTTTCGGATGAACAAGCAAGGATTCTGCTCTGGATAATTTCATCTTTATCGGTTTCTTTGTTACGTAAGTAAGCAATGCACCTAAATGCTGAACAGTCATGTCCTCTTTGCCACCGAAACCACCGCCGACTAATGCGTTCTGAACTTTTACTTTATCTGTTCCAAGCATAAGTGTAACTTCGTGTAGTGTCTGGTGAGCAGACTGGTCTGTTGAATATACGAAAATGTCACCGTCTTCATCATAGAAAGAAACAGCACATTCCGGTTCAAGGAAAGCATGCTCAGTCCAAGGTGTCTCAAAGTGATGTGAGATCACGTACTTGGAATTCTTGATTGCTTCTTCCGCATTTCCGCGGCTGATGTGCTTATAAGCACATACGTTAGTCTCTTCTTCATCATAAACAAGAGGTGCATCCGGAGCAGCAGCTTCTTCCACTGTATGCACATGAGGAAGTACTTCATATTCAACTTTAATAAGTTTCTTTGCTTTTTCTACAGTTGCCATGTCAGTTGCAGCTACAAGGGCAATTGCATCTCCGAGATAATGAGTCAGTCCACCAACCGGAATCAGTGAATACTGATCATGTTTTAAGTGTCCGATCTTATTCTCCCCAGGAATATCATCGGCTGTTACAACTGCTTCTACGCCAGGTAGAGCCTCGGCAGCAGAGGTATCAATAGAAAGTACGCGAGCTCGTGGATATTTACTACGAAGAGCAGCGCCATAGAGCATTCCTTCCGGATAATAGTCATCCGGATATTTACCTGTTCCAAGCACTTTTTCTTCAACATCTATACGAGAAACACGGGAACCAAGAGTCCAGCTAGGATCTCCGTCATCTGGTAAAACCCCTTCTTTCAGAATCTTAGCTGCCAGACGTACCGCGTCCATGATCTTAACATATCCTGTACAGCGGCAATAGTTGTTGCGCAGCGCATAGCGAATCTCATCATCGGTTGGTTCCGGATTTACATCCAAAAGTGCTTTTGTGCACATAACCATACCAGGAATACAGAATCCGCACTGTACCGCGCCTGCCTTCCCGTAAGCATAAGTGTAAACTTTCTGTTCCCAATCAGAAAGTCCCTCGACTGTGATGACATTCTTTCCGGACAATGAATCTGTGTCAGGTACGCAGGATTTGCAAGTCTGTCCATCAATGATAACAGTACAGGCTCCACAAGCGCCTTCGCTGCAGCCATCCTTTGCAGAGGTAATGTGCAGCTCATCACGCAGGAACCGTAACAGTTTCTGATTCTTTGAAGGTGAGACTTCCTGACCATTTACTATAAATGATGCCATGTCAGTTACTCCTTTCTTTGTGACAAAATCCCCAAAGAAAAATCTTTGAGGAGTATGTGTTTGTTGTGTATTTTTAATTATATAAAGATACCTATAGGTACATTTTATCACATATTCAACAAAAATCAACAACTATTCTAAAAAAGTTTTTTGACACCTAAAAATGTTTTAGATATATGATATAAAAAATGCATACTAGGACAAAAAAAGGGAAGTATCGCAAAATGATACTCCCTTGTAATTATCTTATATAAATTGTTCTTAGAAATCAAAAAGATTTACAACGCGATTTTAATTATCGTGTTCTTCTTCAAATGGATCGTCGTAATCATCTTCATCATCGTAATCATCTCCACCGCGGGAAGCAATTGCGAGAATCAGTGAAATAACAGCAAGTACACCACTTGCACCGGCTAAAATCAGAAGCTCGAATTCATCTCCATGTTTCAGGAAAGCAAAAACAGCACTACCGATATAGACAATCATCGGGATAAGGAATGCAAAAAGTGTATCACGGTTATTCATGATGAAGTATAACAGTGCAGTGATAAGCATACAAAGAGCAACAATGACATAATTCATGCCAGGGGCAGAAGTCACGTCAGCTCCTGATGTGCTGAGTCCTGTTACGAAACCTTTATAAATACAGAAACCAAATGCAAGCAGGGAAATGATTCCAAGGATAATGCGCCCAGGTCTGAAACGTGGATATTCGTCTACATATTCATATTCATCATCATCTTCATCATCAGAGGATTTCGCATCATCATAGTCATCCATTTTTCTGGATTTTACATCTTCTTTTGCTTTCGCAGTTTCGGTTTCCTCTTTCTTTTTCTTCTTGGCAGCTTTACTGTCAGGATCAGTTGCAAGCATATCTTCGTATCCCTTGCGAACTGCTTTTTCACGCTTATCACGGATCTCTTCCGCTGGAATGTTCCCATATTTCTGCTCTTCGGAATTATCAGTGGCAGTGGCATCAGTGGCAGCTTTCTGTGCAGCGGCTTTGCGGGCTCTGGCTCTCTCCTTAAGAATACGTTCAGCTTCTTCTTCTGAAATCCCTTTGTCAGCAGCAAGGCGGCAATCGCTTCTTTGCGGGCGCGGGCTTTTGCTTCTCTGCGGGCAGCTCGTTTCTCTTCAGCGGCTCGGGCGGCAGCTCAGCTTTCGCTTTTCTTCAGCAGCACGGGTCGGCAGCTTCAGCTTCGCTTTGCTCCTCAGCGGCACGGGCCTCAGCTTCAGCTTTCGCTTTTTCTTCAGCCTCAGCTTTTGCCTTTCTCTTCAGCGGCACGGGCCTCAGCTCAGCTTTTGCTTTCTCTTCGGCAGCTTTCTTAGCAGCGATTCTTCTTCGCACGTTGTTTATCAAGGTTCCATTGCTTTTTACAGCTATGGCAGATTGCATATTCATTAAAGATTGGATCCCCGTTTTCGCTGGTGCCAATCTGCTTATTCTGCAAATCCAGGTCTTTTCCACATATTGGGCACTTCATATTAATCATGTACTCCTCTCTTTTGTATCAAAATATTTATAACAGATTTATTATAGCATCTTAAAAGAGGAAGAACAACGAAAAAAAGTGTGTTTTACATAAAATATTTTAGAAAAAAATCAAAATTGTGCAAGAATTTAGTTTAAATTCATAAGAATGGTAGACTTTAAAAATTTAATGTGATAAAATCAAAAAGTGGCCTAAAAAGGCAAAAGGTATTGCTATGGTTTATGGTATACCGTAAGCCATCGTATAATTAGCCGGTTGAGAAGGAGATTGTTTCGTATGAGTAAGAAGATCAGAACCGAGGCAGTAGATTATCTGTTTCAGGCAATCTTAAGCCTTGAGAATAAAGAAGAGTGTTATACATTTTTTGAAGACATCTGTACGATCAATGAGCTGCTTTCATTGTCACAGAGATTTGAAGTGGCAAGAATGCTCCGTGAACAGAAGACATATCTGGAGATTGCGGAGAAGACAGGAGCATCTACTGCGACAATCAGTCGTGTGAACCGTTCTCTTAATTATGGGAATGACGGATATGATATGGTTTTCAAACGTGTAGGGCTTGCTGAGGAAGAGAATGGAACGGAAGAATAACACTTAAGAATTAAGCTTACAATAAAATACCTTTTATCAATCAAAAGATACAGCTTGCGGAAGATCCTGATAAAGTCTTTCGCAGGCTGTATCTCGTTTTAAACAGAAATGTTTATTTCCCTTTCTTTTTCTCTTCGTTTTTTGAAGACTTGGAAGAGAGGTCATCAATGATCCGTTCAATGATCATTTCTTGATATATACATCAAAACTCAAGCTGCATATAAATGCAAACTGCTGTAAGATCTCCTTATCTTCGCCATCAGCAAGATGAGTGAAAGTCTCAGCAGATTTCTCATAAGTAGCAGTTACATTCTCTTTGATGGAATCCAGCTGTTCTTTTTCAATCTTGCAGACTTCTTTGTAAATATCCGCTAATTCAAAAGAGCTTCCATCCGGAAAATATTTCTCTGTGAGCGGTGCAAGGACTGTCTCAATATCTTTGATTGAAAGAATACTCTTAAAATAATAAATGAAGACCAGAAGGAGCAGGTGCTCTCTGGAATATTTCTTCTTCACCGGGGGTGGAAGAAGATTGTTCTTCGTATAATTATTGATCATGGTCTTTGTCAGGATCTTATCATCAGGGTAACGTTTGGTCGAAGCCAGCTGCTCATCCATAAAAGTAGTTACTTGATCCATGTAAAGATCAATATTCGGAACATCGCCGGGATGCACATAACTTAAAGAAGAAAGTTCTTCTAAAATGCTGTTTAACAGATTACTTGTATCTATATTCATGTTATCACCTCAATACATTTATTATATAGTATTTAAAACTAGATAGCAAGCAAAAGATAAGAAGGCCGGAAAATGTAGTTGACAAACAGGAACGTGTGTTTGATAATGGGAATACATTTACAGATATCTTTATAACTTTAAAGGAGTAGAAAGATGAGCATTTATGATAAATTAAATGAACCACAGAGAGAGGCTGTTTACCACACGGACGGTCCTCTTCTGATCCTTGCCGGAGCAGGTTCAGGAAAAACAAGAGTTCTGACGCACAGGATCGCATATCTGATCGGAGAACGTGGCGTGAACCCATGGAATATTCTTGCAATCACATTTACGAACAAAGCGGCAGAAGAGATGCGCCAGCGTGTGGATAACCTTGTCGGTTTTGGAGCAGAAAGTGTATGGGTGAGCACATTTCATTCTGCATGTGTGCGTATTTTAAGAAGATTTATTGACAGATTAGGGTATGAGAATCATTTTACGATATATGATACAGATGATCAGAAGACATTAATTAAGGAAGTATGTCGGAAAGTAGATGTGGATACGAAAGTGTTTAAAGAAAGAAGTCTGCTTTCAGCGATTTCATCTGCCAAGAATGAGATGATCCTTCCGGATGAATTTGAACTGAATGCCGGAGGAGACTTTGCAAAGATGAAGATTGCTAAGGTTTACCGTGAGTATGAGGCGCAGATGAAGGCGAATAATGCGCTGGATTTTGATGATCTGCTTGTAAAGACAGTACAGCTTTTGCAGACACAGCCGGATGTGCTTGAGAGTTATCAGGAAAGATTCCGCTATATTATGGTAGATGAATATCAGGATACAAATACAGTTCAGTTTCAGCTGGTAAGCCTTCTTGCAGGAAAATATAAGAATCTTTGTGTCGTTGGAGATGATGACCAGTCAATCTACAAGTTCCGTGGAGCGAATATCCGGAATATTCTTGACTTTGAGCATGAATTTCCGGATGCAAAGGTGATCAAACTGGAGCAGAACTACAGATCTACAGGGAATATTCTGAATGCAGCGAACAGTGTGATCGCGAATAACCGCGGAAGAAAGGAGAAATCACTTTGGACGGAGAACGGAGAAGGCGAACTGATTCGTCTGCGTCAGTTTGATACGGCGTTTGATGAGGCGGATTTCATAGGCGAAGATATCAAAAGTGCTGTCAGACAGGGAGGTTCCTATAATGACAGTGCAGTTCTTTATCGTACGAATGCACAATCCCGTCTGCTGGAAGAGAAGTTTATTGCTATGAACATTCCTTATAAGATTGTCGGTGGAGTGAATTTCTATGCGAGAAGAGAGATTAAGGATCTTCTTGCTTATCTCAAGACAATCGACAATGGACGTGATGATGTTGCGGTTAGAAGAATCATTAATGTCCCAAAGAGAGGAATCGGTCTTACAACAATTAACCGGATTCAGGAGTCTGCGACAGAACGTGGAATTGGGTTTTATGAGGCTTTACTGGCACCGGGCTGATCGCAGGAGTGGGAAGAAGTGCAACAAAACTGGACTCTTTTGCGGCATTGATCGAGTATTTTAAGACGTTGGCAGAAGAGATGAACATCACAGATCTTTTACAGGAAGTGATTGAGAAGACAGGATATATAGAAAGTCTTGAAAATGAAGATAAAGAAGAGGCGAAAACAAGAAAAGAGAATATAGACGAGCTGATCAGTAAAGCGGCAACTTATGAGGAAAGTTGTCAGGATAAAGATGAAAAGGCAACATTGAGCGGATTCCTTGAAGAAGTTGCTTTGGTTGCGGATATTGACAGTCTGGATGAAGACCAGGAATATGTTGTTCTGATGACTTTACATAGTGCAAAGGGACTTGAATTTCCACGTGTTTATCTTGCAGGGATGGAAGATGGGCTTTTCCCGGGATATATGAGTATTAATGCAGGAGACAGAGAAGAACTGGAAGAAGAGCGGAGACTTTGTTATGTTGGAATCACAAGGGCAGAGCAGGAACTGACTATGACAAGTGCGCGCAGAAGAATGGTGCACGGTGAGACACAGTACAATCCGATGTCAAGATTTGTGAAAGAAATCCCGAGGGAACTGCTTGATACAGGAAACAAGAAGTTTACTCAGGAAACGGAGATGCCAGCACAGCAGAATACATATGCACGTGCCAGAGAAGCATTTCGGGCACAGGCATTCGGAGGAGCATTTGGCGGAATAACACCTGCGAAGAATCAGGGAACGAGTAAGACAGTTACAGGAAGTCAGGCACTGGCATCCCTGCAGAAGGGCAGTCAGCTGGCAGCAGGTGGAAATGGTCCACTTGGTTATGAGGTCGGAGACCGGGTACTTCATGTGAAGTTTGGAGAAGGAACAGTAACGGATATCAAAGAAGGCGGACGAGATCACGAGGTTACGATTGAATTTGACAGTGTCGGAAGACGCAAGATGTTTGCAAAATTTGCCAAGCTTGTAAAGGTATGAGAAAGTTATAAAAAAATGATAAATCAGTAGTAATATGAATCGTCAGGTGTTATAATAAACACAGATTATCTGTCACCACAAAAGGTGAAGAAAGGACGTGTTAATATGAACAAGAGAATAGAAGACATCATTGCAGAAACAAGATTGAACGAGATTCTTCATAAGAATGAGGCTGAGAAGCAGAAGAACACAGTAATCTGGACACTGGCTATCATCGGAGCAGTAGCAGCAGTAGCTGCAATCGCTTATGCAGTATATCGTTTCGTATCACCGGATTATCTTGATGATTTTGAAGATGATTTTGATGACGATTTTGATGATTACTTCAGCGAGGATGATCAGGTATAATTCTTGAGTGAATTGCAAAAGTGCAGACAGGGTGTGAGAAGAAACCATCCTGTCTGTTTTTCTGTTAAAAATAGATTAGAATTGATAGGAGAAAAGGATGAAAAAAGGTCAGATCTACGAAGGGATTATTGAACGTGTAGATTTCCCAAACAAGGGGATTGTATTTGTTCCGGAGGAAGAACAGTATGTTATTGTGAAAAATGGGATTCCGGAACAGAAGATCCGTTTTATGATAAATAAATTTAAAAGAGGAAATGCAGAAGGAAGACTTCTTGAAGTGTTGGAGAAATCTCCATTAGAGAGAAGAGAGCCGGTCTGTAGTATCTTTCCGGCCTGTGGTGGCTGTATGTATCAGACGATGCCATACGAAGAACAGGTGAAGATGAAAGAAGGCAGATACGCAGGATTATGGATCCGGTAGTAAAAGGTGAATATGTTTTTGAAGGTGTGAAGTACAGCCCGAAGGAATTCCATTACCGTAACAAGATGGAATTTTCTTTTGGAGACGAATTCAAAGACGGTCCGTTATCTCTCGGTCTTCATAAAAAAGGAAGTACTTATGATGTACTGACAGCAGGAGACTGTCAGCTTGTCCATGAAGATATGGATCAGATTCTTCTCTGTGTGCTGAATTATTTTAAAGAAAGAAATGTAAGTTATTACAAGAAAATGCAGCATGTTGGTTATCTCCGACATCTTCTTTTAAGACGTGGTGATACAACAGGTGAGATTCTTGTGAATCTTGTAACGACAACACAGGAAGAATATGATTTAACTCCATTAGTAGAAGAACTTTTGGCGTTAGAATTAGAAGGTAAGATTGTTGGAATTCTTCATATATTGAATGATTCTCTGTCCGATGTCGTGAAGAGTGATGAGACAAGAATTCTTTATGGACAGGACTTCTTTTACGAGAAGCTTCTCGGACTGGAATTCAAGATTACACCATTTTCATTCTTTCAGCCGAACTCCAAAGGGGCAGAAGTACTTTATGAAACAGTAAGAGAATATATCGGAGATATCGATAATCAGGTTGTGTTTGATCTGTTCAGCGGAACAGGAACAATTGGTCAGGTACTTGCTCCGGTTGCGAAGAAAGTGATCGGTGTTGAGATTATTGAAGAAGCAGTCGAGGCGGCAAAAGAAAATGCTGTCCGAAATGGACTTTCCAATTGTAAATTCATTGCAGGCGATGTGTTTAAAGTGCTTGATGAGATTGAAGAGAAGCCGGATGTGATCGTACTGGATCCGCCGAGAGACGGAATCCATCCGAGGGCACTCCCGAAGATCTTGAATTATGGGGTGGATAAGATTGTATATATTTCCTGTAAGATGACCAGTCTGGCACGTGATCTGGAGATGATGCAGCTGGCGGGATATCGTGTGGAGAAGATGACGGCGGTGGATCAGTTCTGTGAGACGGTGCATTGTGAGGTTGTATGTCTTTTGGGCAAATGAAAACCAGATGCCAAGGTAAAACTCAGTGAGGATATGGATGATTACTACCGTATTAAAGATGGTAAAGATGAGGAATGATGATTTCGCTATAGTGACTCGTTCATGTTGATAATATATCTGATTTTGGAGGAAAATTAATTTATGGATAAAGAAAAAGCAGATATGATTATTTATACGACAGAAGATGGTCTGACGAAAGTTGAGACTACTTTTGATGGTGATACAGTTTGGTTGTCCATTGATCAGATGGCAGAATTGTTTCAGAGAGATAAATCAACCATTTCTAGACATATAAAAAATATATTTACAGAAGGTGAATTACAGCGGGATTCAGTTGTTGCAAAATTTGCAACAACTGCTACTGATGGAAAAGTTTACAATGTAGACTATTACAATCTTGATGTTATTATTTCTGTTGGCTATCGTGTAAAATCAAAACGAGGAACACAGTTCAGAATCTGGGCAACCGGAATTTTAAAAGAATACATGAGAAAAGGTTTTGCACTTGATGATGATCGTTTGAAAAATCTAGGTGGCGGAGGATATTTCAAGGAATTGTTAGAGAGAATCCGTGATATTCGTGCATCCGAGAAAAGTATTTTATCGTCAGGTTCTGGAAATTTATGCAACGAGCATAGATTATGATCCGAAAGCAGAGTATGGTACAGGCTTGCTAAAAGAGTTGTCAAAACAAATGACTACGCATTGCGTAGCGAATTGAGTTGGACTCATTATCGGCTTTTGATGCGTGGGGAAAATGATAAAGCACGAGAATTTTATATGCAGGAAGCCGTAAAGTCAACGGAGACTATATTAAACAGATTTTCGTCCTGACTCACAATGTTTATTTCCATTAGGAGATTACACATCACCAAGCAAAGCCAGAGAGTACCTACTGAACAAGAAAACTATAATCCAATTCAGAACTCTTATGCCGCTTTGTGGGATGAATACAAAGAACTAAAAATGGCAAATACAGTGAAGAATGTAATCCGTCATATTCTTGAGTACTACTTTATTCAGATATGCGGTTATGAAGGAAATGATCTTCATAAAATTGTTTTGGAGCAGAATAAACCTTTGTTTGTGGACGAAATAGAAGGTCAGAAGCCAAATTATGATCGCTACAATATTGCTTCAAGTATGCTCACATACATGAATGATAGCCCAGCAGTTATCAGTGATGGATTCAACTATATTGATGACGGCAGTGATGTGGAACAATGCAAAAAGGTGTTTGAACTGATTTTCACAGCTATGCATCAGGAACAACACTATAAGATGATGATGGGAATTGAGGACTAAGTCCGGATTTTGGAACGCCTAAAAATATAAAATTAACATTGACTAAGGAGCTCCTTAGTCTGAATGGAGGAAAATATAATGGCACAGAAGCAGACAATTGATGCAATGTGGGATGATTCCCCAATCGATGTATCAACAGAGGTCAATTTTATCTGGTCTATTGCAAATAAGCTGCGTGGTACATACCAGAGTGATAAATATAAAGATGTAATCATCCCGATGGTTATCATCAGACGTTTTGAGTGTGCGTTGGAACCTACCAAAGATAAGGTGGTTGCACAGTTTAAAGCAAATCCAAATTACCCGGCAAAAGCTATGTATCGTATTTCTGGTTTCCAATTCTATAATACCAGCGAGTTTACACTGGCAGAGCTGATTAACGATGCAGACCATTTAGCTGCAAACTTCAAAGCATATTTGCAAAGCTTTTCACCAAATGTTCAGGAAATTATTGTATCTGCTGAGAAAGGTCTTGACTTTTATAAGCAGATTGACAAGATGGATAAAAATAATCGTCTGCTCAGTGTGGTTAAGGCTTTCTCTGAACTGAATTTGAATCCTCGTACAATTGATAACGTAAAGATGGGATATATTTTCGAGGACCTTATTCGTAGATTCTCTGAAAATGCTGAGGCCGGTGATCACTACACCGGACGTGACATCATCAAATTGATGGTAAATATTCTGCTTGCTGAAGGATGTGATGATATTTTTGATGATGGAAAGGTCATCACAGTTTTAGATCAAGCCTGTGGTACTGGTGGTATGCTCTCTACAAGCTATAATTTCATTAAGAGGTACAATCCCACTGCGGATGTACGTCTTTTTGGGCAGGAAATTAATCCGGAATCATATGCTATCTGTCTTGCAGAGATGCTTATCAAGGGCCAGAATGCCGAGAACATCTGTTATCAGGATACTATGAAGAAAGATCGATTTGAAGGCACAAAGATGCGTTTTGTGATTGAAAATCCTCCGTTTGGCACTCCGTGGGGAGGAAAAGATGCAGCTGAAGGTGTAGAAGATGCTGTCAGGGAAGAATTTAAGAAAGGCTTTGACGGCAGATGGGGAGCTGGCCTTCCGGGGTCCGGCGATATGCAGATGTTGTTCCTTCAGTCTGCAATTGATAAAATGGATGATAATTTTGGTAGAGCAGCTATCATTGAAAATAGTAGTCCTCTTTTTACTGGAGGTACATCTTCGGGAGAAAGTCAAATTCGTAGATGGATGCTTGAAAAAGATTTTATAGAAGCTGTTATTGCTCTTCCTAATGACTTGTTTTACAATACGGGGATTTCGACTTATATATGGGTTCTTTCAAAAAATAAGCGTCCAGAAAGAAAAGGTAAAATTCAATTAATCAATGCGGCTGAAATGTTTCATAAACTTCGTCGAGGTCTCGGAAATAAGAAAAACGAAATTTCACCAGAAGATAGAGCGAGAATAACTAAAGTGTATGCAGATTTCGTTGAAAGCGATATTAGCAAAATATACAACAATACAGATTTTATCTATCAAGAGTATACTATCATGCAGCCGTTGCAGAGAAGTTATGCAATTAATGAAGAAAGAATACAAAGGATGCTTGATAAGGGTTCTTTGTCATATATATATGATGAGGCTAAGGTAGTAGAACTAGAGAGTGCCTTAGAATTGAAAGGTAAGGAACAAAGAAAACTCGAAGCAATGTTGGAAAATTATTCAACATATCTTGCTATTTTAGATACACTGCGTGCGAATTCTTCTGATCAAGTATACATGTCATTAGTTGAATTTTTGCCTGTTTTAAAGCGCGTTTTGGGCGATGAGGTAAAAGATAAAAAAACTATAGACAAGATAGCTGAAGGTTTATCTATGATGGATAAAAGGGCTGAAGTTCAACGAGATAAAAAAGGCAACATAATCTACGACAAGGACACTAAAGATACAGAAAAAACTCAAACTTTGCGATGATATAGAAGAATATATGAAACGAGAAGTATTACCATATACGCCAGATGCAGAAGCTTTTTTCGAAGAAAGGTAGATGTGAAAAATCCGGTACTTAAAACGGGAGCGGAGATTATCTTTACAAGACAATTTTATATTCCTTCGTTTCCGGAACCAAGCATCGAAATTGAGAAGGAATTTGGAAACCTAAGCAAAAAAATAGCAGATATGATATCAGGCTTGTGTAAATGATTGGAGGTATAAATATGGTAGTGGATAAGCGTGCCGTATGGTTAGGGGAAGTTCCTGAACATTGGGAATTTTATAGAGCAAAGTATGTCTTTGCTCAAAGAAATGAAAAAGGAAACGATATAGAGTTACAGTTATTATCTCCAACACAACATTTTGGGGTAATTCCGCAAAGCAAACTGGAAGAATTAACAACTGCAAATGTTGTCAAGGTAAAAGATGATACGGATTTATCAACTTTTAAGACTATACACTGTGGAGATTATTGCATTAGCTTAAGAAGCTTTCAGGGAGGATTTGAGTACTCGGAGTATGAGGGTGTTGTATCACCAGCATATCAAGTGTTTTATCCTATAAAACCGATTTGTGATAGGTTTTATAAATATTTATTTAAAGCAGGATGTTTTATTAATGAAATGAATTCGCATACGATGAGTTTGAGAGATGGTAAAAATATTGCATTTGATGATTTTGGCAATACATATATTCCATATCCGCCTATAGAAGAACAAATTGCTATTGCTGATTACCTAGATGAACAAGCTCAAAAGATGGACAAACTTTCAATAGAGTTACAAAAACAGTTAGATAGTTTGGATAGATACAAGCAATCATTGGTATTTGAGTGCGTGACTGGTAAGCGGGAAGTGAGGTGATTGTGTTGGCGAATAATAAGACACAATCACAGATTGTAGATGAGTTTATTGACGGCACTACTTCTGCAGTATGTGGTGGCACTGGTAATTTGAAAATTCAGGGGAATCAGCTCATTCATTACGCTACTGTTATTGCCGAAAGATACGAGGGTAAATTTATCCTTAATCATACAAGATATTCAATTGTGACCGGCAGAATTCAGAAAATGCTCAAAGAGAAGATTCCTCCAGAAAGTGTAATCGATGTTGGTAGAATCCCTGAAGGATATAGAGACTCACTGATTACGAAAGTGTCAGGAGGTAACGAGGATGTTTAAGATGGGCGGATGGTGTTGGTACCTGTCCGGGCAAGAGGACAAGCTGGAAAAGCATAAATGTGGCAAGTGGATGTATTTCTTTGATAACCAAGAATTGGCTCAGAAAATATGTGAAGAAGCAATTGAATCTGGTGCTTGCTATGAATGCAAATGTACGGATATGGAAGTGCAAATGACAGATACAGGAGTTATTTGTTTTTACCTTAATGGTGATGACATAGAAAACCACTATCGTGTTATTGATTTTATGATTCAACATGATTTGATTCGTAAGACGAAATCTGGACGATATTATAACAACAGTTTCAAGTTTGATGATCAGACAAGAGCTGGTGAGTATGGTGCTGATTTCGAAGGAAAGATAAAATTGAATGAGTTTATCGACCTTGAAACTGGTAAACACATTAGGAAGGAGGGATAATCAATGGGTGATAAAACGATAATTGATATTACGAACTTGGATGTGGAAAAACATGCAGAAAATTCTGCAAAACGAGTTGCTTCATACAGCGAGAAGCTTCTTCATCACGCATCAATCTCTCCGAAAAAGAATATCAGAAATTTCTTCTTGAAAGACTGGAAAAGGATAATGGTTACGTTATTCGTAAGGCAAGTAACTTTGATCGCTATTTTGCAGTTGACCGTGAGATGCTCTTTAAGTTTCTAGAAGATACTCAGCACGAAACGATGGAATATCTGAGAAAAATATATAAGTCTGATTTGGAAGAGACGATTATTAATTTTATCAATGCAGAAACGACAAAAACTCGTGGTAGCCTTCTTGATGTGCTGAAGCATGGAATCGAAATTTCTAATCAGAAGCTGGAACTCATGTACACAAAACCAGCAACTACATTCAATCCAGATTTGACCAGAAAGTATGGACAGAATATTTTCTCTGTAATAGAGGAAGTGTGGGCCAGCGATAAAGAACGAATCGATGTTGTTATCTTTCTGAATGGACTAGCTATTATTGCATTTGAACTTAAGTGCAATGCGGCTGGGCAGTCTTATCAAGATGCAATTTATCAGTTCAGAACCGACCGTAGCCCTAAAACACGTCTTTTTATGTTCAAAGCAGGTACGTTAGTAAACTTTGCTATGGACCTAGAAGAAGTGTATATGACAACAAAACTCGCAGGTGACGCTACATTCTTCCTTCCTTTTAATATGGGAAACGGAGAAGGTGTAACTGCTGGTGCTGGAAATCCTGCGTTTGAAGATAAGTATAGCGTATCTTATATGTGGGAAGATATCCTTACAAAGGATACGATTTTGGACTTAATAAGTAAGTTTATTTTTGTCGAGACAAAGAAAAAGTAGATGATAAGACCGGAAAAATCAAACGCTCTGAGAATTTGATATTTCCTCGTTATCATCAGCTAGATGTCATTCGAAAAGTGCTTGCGGATGTTAGAGAAAATCGTACTGCACAGAATTACTTGATTCAGCATAGCGCTGGATCTGGAAAAACAAATTCTATAGCATGGTTAGCACATCGTTTAACATCTCTTCATGACGAAGAAAACAAGATTATTTTTGACAACATCATTATTGTTACTGACCGAGTTGTTGTTGACCGCCAACTTCAAAAAGCAATCATGGGAATGGAGCATAAGGCCGGATTGATTCGTGTTATGGACGATAAGTGCAATTCAGCTGACCTTGCGATTGCCTTGAATGGCAATACAAAGATTATTGCAACCACAATTCAAAAGTTTCCGTATATTGTTGATAGTGTAAAGGGACTTAAGAATAAAAGTTTTGCAGTAATTATTGATGAAGCACATTCTTCTACTGCAGGTAAAGATATGGCTGCGGTAACAATGTCGCTTGGTTCTGGTGATCAAACTGAATCAGATGTTGAAGATATGATTTCAAGTGAAATCAAAAGAAACGGTAAGCAAGCAAACGTATCAATTTTTGCATTTACAGCTACACCTAAGCCGACAACAATTCAGTTGTTTGGTCGTTTGAATACACATGGCCAGAGAGAAGCATTTCACGTTTATTCGATGAAGCAGGCTGTAGAAGAGGGCTTTATTCTTGATGTTTTGCAGAACTATACAGAGTATTCAACTTTTTACCAGCTTAACAAGGAAATCGAAGACGATCCTCGTTGTAAAACGAATGCGGCAAAGAGGCAGATTGCACGCTTTATAGAATTACATGATACTAATATTGCACAGCGTGTAGAAGTAATTGTTGAGCATTTCCGAACAACGGTAATGCAGGAACTGGGTGGCCAGGCTAAGGCAATGGTAATTACCGCTTCCAGACAAGGCGCAGTTAAATATAGACAGGCTTTTGAGGAGTACATTACCAAGAAAGGTTACGACGGAATTCATGCACTAGTTGCGTTTTCTGGAAAAGTAAAACTACCGGATGATGATAAAGAATACACAGAGGCATCTATCAATGGTTTTCCGGAGGATAGACTCACCAAAGAATTTGATACAGATAATTATCAAGTGCTTTTGGTAGCTAATAAATATCAGACAGGTTTTGATCAAGCCAAAACTGTGCGCAATGTACGTTCTGAAAAAATTAAGAGGTGTTAATGCTGTCCAGACACTTTCGAGACTGAATCGTATTTGTGCTCCATATGATAAAAAGACATTTGTGTTGGATTTCGTAAATACATACGAGGATATCAAAGCTGCATTTGCTCCATACTACACCACAACATTACTGGCAAATTCAGTAACGCCTAATGCAATTTACGACTTGGAAGCTACTATTGATGCCTATGCATTATTTGATCCGGCTGACATTGAATCTGCTAATGATATATTGTATTCACAGAAAGTAACAGGAAAACAGAAGCAAAGATTGACATTCTTCCTGCAGAAAAGCAAGAAGCTACTAGAACATTATGAATATGAAACACAACGTCAAGCTGTGGCAGATATGCGAGGATTTGTTCGTTATTATGAATTTTTGCTTCAAGTTTCTAGCTTTGAAGATACTGATTTGCACAAGAAGTATAACTTTATTTCATACCTGTTAGCTTATATCAATATTAAGCATCCAGGTGGTGGTTTTAATTTGGATGGAAAGATCAAAGCCTCTCAATTTGTTCAGAAAAAGGGTGAAGAACATGTTTCATCTGACCTGGTTGCAAAGCCGGTAATGAAACTGCCAACGGCGGAACACTTTGGTTTGAGTGAGGATAAAGAAAAGAGACTGTCTGAAATAATCGATGAGATTAACAGCAAGACTGGTAAGAACTATGATAACGATGTTGTTGTAAAGGCTATGCTGCAGATTAGAGATATCCTTATGAAATCAGATAAACTTAAAACAAGTGCTAAGAATAATACACAGCAAGACTTTGAGTTCTCTTATTTTGATGATATTGATGATGCACTTATTGAAGGATTGTCACAGAATCAAGACTTCTTTTCAATGTTGTTGTCAAATGATGAAATGAAACATCAGGTGATGGGAATTTTTTCTGATGAGATTTATAAAAGTCTTAGAGAATCAGTATAAAGGCGGTGAAAGACAGTGTTCGATAAATTTCGACTAAAAGAAGTGCTGGTAGAGTACAAAAAACGCTTTGTGCAACAACAGTGGCCTAATGAAAAATATAAATGGGAGGCTGTGCAATGCTTTCAGTTGAATTGGGATGTCAATTCAGATGATTTTGCACAGATGTTAACAAAGTCACTTGCTCAGACGGCTAATTTGTTGGCGTCGGTAAATAACTTCCCAGCAAGAATGATTACCAAGTTTGCAGAGATTGCGCCAGAAGAAGTGCGCTCAATGTATATTGAACTGTATGATGAGAGCAAAGATTTATACGAGAGAGTAGCCAGCTTCAAAAATAAATCTAATACGTTATTAGAGAGGTATGGCAATGGAGCGGCTCAGCATTACCAGTATGAAAATGCGATAATGACATATTTATGGCTTCGTTATCCGGATAAATATTACATCTATAAATTGAGTGAAGTAAAAGCTGTCTCGTCGGAGCTGGAAAGTGATTATCGATTCAAAAAGGGTGCCTATGCTGATAACATCAGGAATTTTGTGGCATTTTATGATGAGATTTGTGCTGAACTTCAGCAGGATGATGAACTTAAAAATCTGCTTAATTCTCAGCTGACATCTACATGTTACGCTGATCCTGAATTACGAACTCTTACAATAGATGTGGGCTTCTTTATTTCTCGCTATTGGAACAAGGAGGAACCAGGTCCTAAAGCGGATGAGTGGTGGCCGACTGATTATACTCCGGCATTAACGGTAGAGGATTGGTTAGAGCTTCTGACAGATAAAGACGTATTTAATGAGAGTAGTCTCGAAATCATGAAACGAATGAAGGATTATGGTGGAAAGGCTACTTGCACTCAGCTTGCTGTGAAATACGGAGAAACCAAGAACTTTTATAATAGTGGATCTGTTGCATTGGCAAGACGTGTTGTTCAAAAAACTGGATGTCCAGTAATTGCAAGAGATGAAGAAAACTCTCGATTCTGGCCTGTATTATATGTTGGTAAGAATGCTGCTAAAGATGAAGAAGGATCTTATGTTTGGAAACTTCGTGATGAATTAGCAGAAGCCCTAGATCAAATTGATTTATCAGAAGTTCTTTTGTATGCGCAAGATGAAGAAGGAGAAGAAGATCATAGATACTGGTTTTTGAATGCTAATCCCAAAATATGGAGTATGGCTAGCATGCCGGTTGGAGAAGTACAGGATTATACATTGTATAATGATAATGGCAATAAACGGCGTATTTTTCAGAATTTCTTAGATGTAAAGGCTGGAGATATGATAATCGGCTATGAGTCCACACCGGTAAAGCAGGTAGTTGCAATTCTCAAAATTAGTGCAGAACAAGATGGAAAATCAATTTATTTTGAAAAAGTAGAAGGGCTGTCTTCTCCAATTGATTATGCAACTCTGAAAGCTTGTCCAGAACTTGAAAAGATGGAGTACTTTGGTAATCCGCAGGGTAGTCTGTTCAAACTGACAAAGGGTGAATATGATTTCATTTATGACATGATTCGTGATGAAAATCCAGCACCACCTGCAGCAGATAGTATTGAAAAATATGACAAAGAAAAGTTCTTAAATGATGTATATATGACTGAAGCAAAAGTATGATCGCTTAGTTGCAGTTTTGAAAAAGAAGAAAAATATTATTCTTCAAGGTGCTCCAGGTGTTGGAAAGACATTTGCGGCAAAGAGACTTGCATATTCGATTATGGGTGAGAAGGATGATGATCGCATAGAGTTTGTGCAATTCCATCAGAATTATTCCTATGAAGATTTTATGATGGGGTATAAGCCGGTTGAAGATGGATTTGAATTGAAGTATGGTATTTTCTATAGATTTTGTCAAAAGGCTGCAAACCATCCTGATAAAGATTATTTCTTTATCATTGATGAGATCAACCGTGGAAATATGAGTAAGATCTTTGGGGAGTTACTCATGTTAATTGAGGCAGATTATAGAGATACGAAAGCAACATTAGCCTACAATGGCCTAAGCTTCTCTGTCCCAAAGCGTCTACATATCATTGGCATGATGAATACTGCTGATAGAAGTCTGGCGATGATTGATTACGCACTTCGTCGTCGTTTTAGCTTCTTTGATATGGAACCGGTATTTGATTCAGAAGGTTTTATTAAATATCAGGAAGGATTCGCAAACGACACATTCAATACTCTGATTGACCGTATTAAGGAATTGAACCAAGAAATTGCTAAAGATAAATCACTTGGTAAAGGTTTCTGTATTGGGCATAGCTATTTCTGTAACACAGATGAGTGTACAGAAGAATGGATGCAAGATGTGGTTGATTTTGATGTGTTGCCTATGTTAGCAGAATACTGGTTTGACGATACAGACAAACTGCAACGTTGGGAGAATATTTTGCACGGTGTATTTCAATGACAAAGGATAAGAGCATTTTAATCAATAATATTTATCATATGCTTTCATATGCTTTTCAGGCACTGAACCAAGAAACCTATGAAGATGTTGCAGTAGAGTCTTTTGACGAGATGTATAATCTACTGGCGGCGATTCTGTCTAAGGGAATTGGATTGCAGCTAAAGCAAGGGCTATATAGAGAATACATAAGTCGTCAGGAAGAACTTTCAGTTATGCGTGGCAAAATAAATATGCCGGGTAACAATTAAAAATAGGTTGGCACATAAAAGTACTTACTTGCGACTTTGATGAGTTGTCAGAAAACAATTTACTGAATCAAATACTGAAAACAACTGTTACGCTTCTTTTACGCAATGGAAAAGTGCAAGCAAAATACAAAGATGATCTAAAAAAGAAAATGTTGTATTTTTCAAATGTAGAGATAATAGAACCAACAGGAATTAAATGGTCGTCCATTCGTTTTCAGCGTAACAATCAAACATATAGAATGCTTGTAAGTATTTGCCAGTTGATTATTGAGGGGATGCTTATTACAACAGATTCAGGTGACTATAGGTTAGCCTCTTTCGTAGATGAGCAACGTATGTGTAGGTTGTATGAGAAATTTATTCTGGAGTATTATAGCAGACATTATCCTGAATTATCTGTCAGTGCATCACAGATTCCGTGGTCACTGGATGATGGTATTGGAACCATGCTTCCGGTCATGCAAAGTGATATTCATCTGCAACGTGGCAATACTGTACTTATTATTGACGCAAAATACTATAGTCACACAACACAGTCCCAGTTTGATAAACATACGATTCATTCCAATAATTTGTATCAGATTTTTACATACGTAAAAATCGGAGTTATCAATTTGGAGAGGAGAAAAATACAGTTTCTGGAATGCTTCTCTATGCAAAGACAGAAGAAGAAATACAACCGGACAATGTGTATCAAATGCATGGAAGTCAGATAAGTGTTAAAACTCTAGACTTGAACCAGCCTTTTGCGGAGATTGCTAATCAGATGGATAGAATTGTGGAGTCACATTTTTCTGGACTTATAAAGACATATTAAAGCTATTAATTTTTGTTGTGATTTTCAATTGGTGAAATGAGAAGAAACCAGAAGGAGGTTCCCTATTTGAAAAAGAAAAAAGATGAAATAACCATTCGTTCCAGCGCGGCAGAATACCTGACCTATGTTGCCTCTGTCGGCGACCAGCAGGATAGTATCGAGATGCGCTATGAGGACGAAAATATATGGCTGACACAGAAGATGATGGCCACGTTGTACGATGTGGATGTTCGCACCATAAATTATCATGTAAAAAAAATCTTCAGTGATAGCGAATTACAAGAGGATTCAGTATCCGAAAATTTCGGATAACTGCCACTGACGGAAAAAGCTACAGCACAAATCACTATTCCTTAGAGATGATTATTGCAGTTGGTTTTAAGGTGAATTCTGAGCGAGCTGTTCAGTTTCGTAAATGGGTCAATCAAATTGCAAAGGACTATACCATCAAAGGATGGGTTATGGATGATGAGCGCCTGAAAAACGGTGGTTCTGTGCTCACAACAGAATACTTTGATCGTTTGCTTGAGCAGATTCGTGAGATCCGTTTATCTGAGCGTAGATTCTATCAGAAGATAACGGACATCTATGCCACAGCTCTTGATTACGACCGCACAGCAAAAACGACAAAGCAGTTTTTTGCCAAGGTGCAGAACAAGATGCATTTTGCAGTTCACGGCCATACGGCTGCAGAGTTGATTTATGAGCGGGCATATGCAGACAAGCCACATATGGGATTGACCACTTGGGCAGCCGCACCGGAAGGAAAGATTGTAAAAAGTGATGTGAGTGTTGCGAAGAATTATCTTTCAGAGCAGGAAATGCGTTCATTAGAGCGTATCGTTTCGGCATACCTGGATCTGGCAGAGGATCGTGCAGAGCGTCACATTCCGATGACAATGGAGGACTGGGCAAAGCGTCTGGATCTATTCCTGATGGCTGATGACAGAGAGGTCCTTCAGGATGCAGGAAAGATCACGGCAGAGATTGCCAAGGCTAAAGCCGAGACTGAATTTGAAAAGTATCGTGTTATTCAGGACAGATTGTTCATGTCTGACTTTGATAAATACATGCTGGAATTGGAAGAGAATGCGAAAAAGTAGCAGCATCTCCATTAAAATTTTCAGCTTGCCAAGGTCGAGTGCATGGGAGTTGGGTCATCCGTCGGGGCGAAAAATAGCCGTTGACCTGTTTTTCTAGGAAGAACGGACAAGGTTGAGGCGATGGCGGTTCCTCGCAAGATTTGACTTTTATGTTAGAATCACTATAATAGTAGAAACGAATAAAAAAGTTGAACTTTTTCCGTGGACGAACGAGGTTCAATCTGCGATATGGATAGCAGAATGTATCAAGATATTTTTGATACAGAATTAATAGATATGTTTCCACGAACAAACGGAGATATTTTGGTACATACAATATTAGCCGGGATAGGTTCCAGATTACCGACATCAATCCGGACCTATCGAGCCATGTGTTGTCTACATCGGGTGAATTCGTAGAAATATAAAACGCAGTTATAGTAAAAAATGCTAATATGTAACAGAAGAAATATTGTGGTAAATGTCTTTTGCATTAATAATGGAAAATTGTAAAATTAATTATACGCAAAAGGAAACGATACTTATGGGGATATGACACAAAAAGTGCATGTCTCCTTTTTTGATTAATGGGATTATGCTAGGAAACAGTCTGATGATAGAAATTTTACTGTTTACTGTATTTGGAAATATAGTGGACTCGTTTGAAATCAAAACGATCTTGTTGAGAGTGTAGCGCATCTGGATAACCACATGGTACAATTGCAAAGGCAACTAAATCTTGAGAAATTTGCAGTACATTGTGGATTGCTTCCATACGTTCTTTTAGTGGTGCGATTCCAAGCCACACAGCACCAAGCCCAAGCGAATCTGCTTCCAATAAAAGATTTTCAACAGAGGCACTCATATCTATCTGAGCATATTCTGGCATTTTGCAAGCTGTTCTGTAACAAGCGACAAAAGCGAGAGGAGCAGATGCGGTACCTCCGGCATAAGGACTTGTTCTGTGAAAAATTTCGTTCATTTTCTTACCTCCAATTTGTGTGCGAAAATTGTTTTTAGTAATTTATGTGACATGTAATAACTATAAATGCAGGCAACGATTTCTGCGATCCAGACTGCATACCAGCCATGTGAAATGCCAGAGATTTTTATGAAAATCAAGAGGCAGGGAACTAATAAAATAAGTTGCCTTATAGCAGCACTGACCATATTAATGATGCCGTTTCCGAGGCCGGAAGCAAAATATCCGCACAGGATTGTAATTGCAGCCATAACAAAGGAAACGGAGATGATTCGCAGTGCCGGAATACCGAGAGTCAGCATTTCCTGGCTTGCAGAAAATAATTGCAATAATTGTCCGGGAAAACACCAGAATATGACGGTTCCGCATAAGGCAATAATTGCTCCGGTAGGAAGTAAAACTTTCCATGTCTGCTGTACTCGATGATATTTTCTATTGCCGTAATTATATCCGACAATAGGAATGGCAGCCTGTCCAAGACCATTGATAGGCATCATCAGGAAATTTTGCAATTTATAGTAGACACCGAAAAAAGCAACTGCTGTTGCAGAAACAGGTAGGAGAATACTGTTTACTGCAAGTGTCATAATACTTCCGATGGCCTGCATGATAATTGTAGGAAGCCCCACCCGGTAAATATCAGCAACGTCTCGCCACCTGAATGATAGTTTTTTAGATGGGCATGGATGAGAGGATTTCGGAAACGGTTAAACAATAAAGCAGCGATGGCCCCCACCATTTGTCCGATGACAGTTGCGATTGCTGCACCACGGATTCCCATTGCAGGGCAGCCAAACAGACCGAAAATCATAATGGGATCAAGAATAATATTCAAAATAGCACCTATGATCAGAGAAATCATAGATAAAACAGTATCTCCAACAGCCTGTAGCAGTCTTTGCCCATAAGTTTGCAAAAAGATTCCACAGCAATACACGAGATTGATGGAAAGATATTGTTTACAGAGAGTTTGTAATTCTGGATCTGTAGCCATTTTAAAGGCAATCGTATCGGACAGAAAAATGCCAGCGAAAGAGAAGATGATGGATGTAAAGAGCATGAGGAAAAGTCCGGTTGTGGCAGCCTGACATGCTTCTTCAGTTTTATGTTCCCCTATTTTTCTGGAAAGCAAGGAATTCAGACCTACTGCGGTTCCGACACCCACGGCAATCATTAAAAATTGAACGGAATATACTAGCGATGCAGCGGTCAGAGCTGTTTCAGACAGTCTGGCCACAAAAGATACTGTCAACAATGTTATAAAGCGATTGCACAAGTAAAGAGAGCATCAATGGAATAGCCATTGTGTACACTAAAGGACGGATTGGCATTTCTGCCAGTTTGTTTTTTGAATTCATAAGACCTCCTCGTGGCATTGCAAAAAAGAAGCGTGAAATCTGTAAGGACAAGCAAATCCTCATGATTTCACGCTTTTACAAGCCGGCTTTCGTTATAATTATTGTTTTTCGGGTATATTATAAACGAAAGAGAAGAGAAAATGCAAGAAAAATTTATTTGATTTTGGAAAAACTGGAAATATAATTATAGTAGACGAGTAGCAGGTAAGTGTAAATCCAGTTTAGCAGCTACTCGTTTTTCGCTTTGTTAAAATAATATATTTGTTATGAAAAAGTGTGTAGCTTGTCAGCGTAAGTCCAGCTTATAAGACAAGGTGCGCACTTTTTGTGCCAAAAAGAGAGGAGTTTAAACAAAATGTCAGAAAGCAACAAGATGAAGGAGATGCAGGTGAATAAGCTGATGATCCAAATGGGAATCCCAATAATCTTATATTACAGTCAGCAGAGAATTTGGAAGTGGCGGGCGTTTTATCGGGGAAGAAGTAGCAAAGAAACTTGGAAGTGCCTACTATGATAAAAATATTATCAGCCAGATTGCAGAAAAGTCCGGTTTAGCACCAGAATATATTCAGGAAAGTGCAGAATTGTCTCCGAAAAAAGGCTTATATTTGAAAGAAATTCCGAAGAGAGGTTTCTGCTAAATACACAATCTTACGGAGAATTGCATTGCTTGCTAATTTGTATTTTTAGCATATCTTAACTTGTGACCTGTTCCGGCATCGGACGTGATCCACATATCTCCCCTACGGCGGTTAAATATCAGGTGACAAGAATTGCAAAAGCAAATAATATGAGTGAAGAAAAAGTCAGAGATATTATTGAAAAATGCACCGACAGTAGATTTTTAGGTGTTTTTGGAGAGAAAAACCGTAAATGTTCTGAAAGTCAATTTGATGTTGGACGGTATCCTATAACTAGCGCTCTCCAAAGATGAGCAGAAGATTTCGGACTTCTGCTCATCTTTATACAATCTTAATTTCAAAACAAACTTACTTACGTCCATTTAATACAAATAAAGATAGAATAAAGAAAATATAAAAAGAAATTAAAATTATGGGGACATAGTTATGCAACAGAAAAACAGGTCAAGACATCGGCATATGACATCATTTCAAGTGATTAGTTTAGGGTTTTTATCCGTGATTCTCTTAGGCAGTCTGCTTTTGATGCTGCCGATTGCTACAAAAAGCGGTCAGAGTACATCCTTTTCAGATGCTTTGTTTACCGCAACTTCTGCGGTTTGTGTGACGGGACTGGTTGTTAATGATACGGCAACCTACTGGTCTTTATTTGGTCAAGGAGTTATTTTATTGCTGATTCAAATCGGAGGTATGGGAATTATTACGATTGCTATTGCGATTGCTGCTGTTTCCGGACGCAAAATCGGGTTGATGCAGCGAAGTACCATGCAGGAGGCAATTTCGGCTCCAACGGTGGGGGGGATTGTACGGAGAACACAATTTATTATTCGGACTACTATTCTTATCGAAATCATTGGTGCGGCTCTTTTAGCCCCTGTTTTTTGCAGGGACTTTGGGGTTTGGAAAGGAATATGGTATTCGTTGTTCCATTCTATTTCTGCTTTTTGCAATGCAGGATTTGATCTAATCGGTATAAGAACCCCTTTTTCCTCGTTGACATCTTATTCTGTACAGCCGATTGTAAATCTTGTGATTATGGTGCTGATTGTTGTAGGAGGTATTGGATTCCTTACCTGGGAGGATATAAAGAATCATAAATGGCATTTAAAAAATACAGAATGCAAAGCAAGGTGATTTTTATGGTAACAGGACTATTGATATTCTTACCGGCTCTTTACTTTTTTTATTTTGAGTTTTCAAATGTGCCTCTTATGGAAAGAGTGTGGGTTTCCTTGTTTCAATCTGTTACGCCGAGAACTGCAGGATTTAATACAGCAGATTTGACTTTACTCAGTGAAGTTGGGCAAATGCTTATCATTATTCTGATGCTCATCGGTGGTTCGCCCGGTTCTACTGCAGGGGGTATGAAAACGACAACTCTTGCAGTGCTCGTTTCATCGGCATTATCTGTATTTAGAAAAAAGGAACACACTCATTTTTTCGGCAGACGAATTCCGGATGACACTATCAAAAATGCAGCTACGATTTTTTTGATGTATATCGTTTTATTCCTTGTCGGAGGAATGGTAATTAGCAGCACAGAAGATATTCCACTTATGACCGCTTTGTTTGAGACGCGTCGGCAATCGGGACGGTAGGGTTATCGCTGGGAATAACTCCTGACCTGGGACTTGTTTCTCATATAATCTTGATTTGCTTGATGTTTTTGGGCAGAGTGGGCGGATTGACTTTGATTTTTGCCACCCTTTCTGAAAAAAAGTTTAACGGTTCAAAATATCCTCAGGAAAAAATCACAGTAGGTTAAAGGAGAATAAAAAATGAAATCAATATTACTTATCGGTCTGGGAAGATTCGGACGGCATATTGCTATAAAATTAGATGAATTGCACCATCAGGTGATGGCGGTAGATAAAGAAGATACCCGAGTTGATGCTGTACTTCCCTTTGTAACCAACGCTCAGATTGGGGATGCGACTTGTGAGGATTTTTTAAGTTCGCTTGGTGTTGGGAATTTTGATGTTTGTATTGTGGCAATTGGAGACGATTTTCAGAATTCATTGGAAGTAACGTCCCTTTTGAAGGAACTCGGTGCAAGAATGGTGGTGTCTCGTGCATCTCGTGATGTTCATGCAAAATTTCTTTTAAGAAACGGCGCAGATGAAATTGTTTATCCTGAAAGGCAGCTTGCCGATTGGGTTGCGATCCGTTATAGTGCTGATCATATTCTCGACTACATAGAACTAGATGAAGAACATGCAATCTTTGAAATATCTATACCGGGAGAATGGATAGGAAAAACTATCGGTCAGTTGGATATACGAAAAAAATATAACATCAATATTATGGCACTGAAAACAAATGATATTATGAATTTGAAAATAAGTTCCGATACGCAGTTATTGAAGAATAGTACCATGCTTGTTCTCGGGGATACAAAACATATTCAAAAGTGTTTTCGTATTTAATTTTTGAAAGAAGTTGGTGATATGAAAGACTTTGTTTTACTTATAGTGGTATTGGCAGCATTTATTTATGGTTATTTTCTTATGGGAAAACTGGATAAATTTCTCGAGGAAAATGAATCCCAAAAACATATTTCAGGTTCTAAGCTTAGGATTGGATTTGAAACACCTGCAATCATAGATTCTATTGCAGATCTATTAGAACAATTTTCAAGCGAATACCCAAACTATGAGTTGAACCTGTTCTACGGTTCTGTAAGTGAAATAATAAATGGGATAGGAAATAATAAACTTGATTTTGGCTTTATAATAGAGGAATCCAATGATATTTTGAAAGATAAGTATTGTTCCTTATCCTTTCAAATAAAGCAAAGCGTCATTACTCCAGACTCTATAGACATTGCGGTACATCCAATCAACACGATTGAGAAACCAGTGAGAGTGATATGGCAAAATAACAGTAATTGTATGGAAGGTTCATTTGTAGAAAAATTGCATGATTTTTCGGAGCCTTTTCTGTTTTCGCTACACGCCCGAATGGAAAAAAGAAGAAAAGGTGGTATAATCTTTATATAATGTTTTTTGCACAGGGAGGTGACCGTATGGGCGAAAACAGACACAATCCGGATCAGTTATTAAAGGCAATCCAAGCCGATGAAGAAAATCGGAATAAAGGACATTTGAAAATCTTTTTCGGATATGCAGCTGGTGTGGGTAAAACCTACGCCATGTTGGAAGCGGCTCATATGGCAAAACAGCAGGGAATTGACGTGGTAGCCGGTTATATAGAACCCCACGCACGCCCCAAAACAGCAGCTCTTTTGAATGGCTTAGAAGTTCTTCCTACAAGAGAAGTTCTCTATAATGGTATGATACTGAACGAATTCGACATTGACATGGCACTGAAAAGAAAACCACAGCTTATTCTTGTGGATGAACTTGCTCATACGAATGCCGAAGGATGCCGTCATGCAAAACGGTATCAGGACATTAAGGAACTTTTGAATGCAGGGATTGATGTCTATACGACTGTCAATGTTCAGCATATTGAAAGTCTTTGTGATACAGTTTCATCCATTACGGAGATTGTTGTACAGGAACGCATTCCGGATTCTCTGTTTGATAATGCAGATCAGGTTGAATTAATAGATATTGAACCACAGGATTTGATCGACCGTTTGAATACAGGAAATGTATACAGACAGACCCAGGCAAAACAGATGGT
>ENA-OQIO01000199-OQIO01000199.1-human-gut-metagenome-genome-assembly--contig:-NODE-199-length-30901-cov-4.747352_pt1 | contig 30901 bp, 38 predicted proteins | sample MGYA00242573_ERZ504737 | MGnify/ENA primary metagenome ERZ504737 (study PRJEB26092, sample SAMD00036203) | human gut metagenome | host: Homo sapiens | study: EMG produced TPA metagenomics assembly of...
TAAGTATTACTTCTTGGGTGTCTTTGGCTTTTGCTTTTCCCATTCGATGATGAGGTTATTACAGACACCTGCTGATATACTGGAGGCAGCAGTACTGTATCTTCGTGTTTATTTTGTGGGCTTTCCGTTTTTGTTTATGTACAATATCCTTTCAACGATGTTCACATCGATCGGAGAGTCAAAAATTCCACTGGGTCTTTTGATATTTTCTTCTGTTTTGAATATATTTATGGATCTTTGGATGGTGGCAGGACTTGGCTGGGTGTGTTCGGTGCAGCCCTTGCAACTCTCATTGCACAGGGGATTTCCGGAGTGTTTTCACTTTTGATTTTCTTTAGTCGGATGCGCCGGTATAAAAGCCATTTTGCCTGGTTTGATGGGAGAGAGTTACGTTCTATGCTTCGAATCGCCGTACCATCAGTTCTCCAGCAATCCACAGTATCCATTGGTATGATGATCGTACAGGCAGTTGTAAATCCATTCGGTACACAGGCACTCGCCGGTTATTCGGCAACGATGCGGGTAGAAAATGTTTTTTCACTGATTTTTGTATCCATTGGAAATGCAGTCTCACCGTATGTATCCCAGAATCTTGGCGCAAAGAAAATAGAACGTCTCAAAAAAGGATATCACGCTGCACTGGTGTTGGATCTGTGGTTTGCAGTTCTTGCTTTTGTAGTCATTGAAACACTGCATACTCAAATTTCCTCGTTATTCCTGGGGAAAGATGGAACCGCTTTAGCATATCAGGTATCTGGGAATTATATGAGATGGCTCGGTTACTTTTTCATTTTCATGGGCATCAAGATGGCAACGGATGGCGTTCTTCGTGGACTTGGAATCATGCGGCCTTTTCTCATTGCAAATATGGTCAACCTGGCAATCCGTCTGTCAGTTGCTTTGATCTGCGCACCTCGTTTTGGTATCGCATTTGTCTGGCTTGCTGTACCTGCCGGCTGGTTGGCTAATTTTTTGATTTCTTATGTGGCACTCAGAAAATCGTGGCCAACTGAAAGGGGAGAAATTTAACAACTATACTATACTCGGATTTCCCGTTGACATACTACATTCTATTTGATATTATTTATCAAGTAATAAAATATTCCATGAGGGAGTAGTTAGCGCGAAAGTGTGGTTTGTCAACATTCTGATTGTAGCACAGAGTACAATCTGGCAAATCTTAAATAATGAGACTCATGTATATCTTTGCTTCGGAATAAAGAAGTCTGATCCGAGGTGAAGATATACATGAGTCTTTTTTTACGCAGGCAGCGGGTCGACGTCGTGTCTGTACCAACCAGCAGAGTGCTGTAAGCTGCTGGAAGACAGGAAAAGATGTTGGGATGACGGAAACTCATGGAGAGAAAAAAGGAGGAAACTATGGAAAACTTTATTAACAATGCTCCATTTGCGCTGGTTCTGGTTGCACTTGTGATTGGGTTTGTGCTGTTGATCAAAGGAGCGGATTATTTTGTGGAGGGAAGTTCAAGTGTGGCAAAGCGTCTGCATGTGCCGGCAATCATCATCGGACTTACGATCGTGGCGATGGGAACTTCTCTTCCGGAGACAGCGGTCAGTGTATCGGCTTCTCTTACGGGCAATAATGAACTTGCGGTCAGCAATGTCGTAGGTTCCAATATCTTTAACCTGATGGTGGTTATCGGTGTCTGCGGCGTGCTGGCTACGGTCAATGTGGCAAAAGAGACGATTCGAAGAGACATCCCGTTTTCACTGATCTGTGCCGGTATGTTACTGCTCTTTGGAATCGCCGGAATCGGAGATACATCTTCGATGATACTGGGGCATCTGGATGGCGTAATCTTTCTGGGATGCTTTGCCGGTTATATTTTCTATATGATCCGTACAGCGATGAAAGCCAGTAAAGAAGGAAAACAAGTGGAGATCGAAGGTGGTTCGGACGAAGAGATCAGGCTGATATCCATGCCGTTAAGTATTCTTTTTATCGTTGGAGGTGCGGTTGCTATTGCCATTGGTGGAGATGTTACTGTTGATGCGGCAGCAAGAATTGCCGGTGATCTTGGGATGAGTCAGACGCTGATCGGACTTACGATCGTTTCCATCGGAACTTCTCTGCCGGAACTGGTAACTTCAATCGTTGCAGCGAAAAAGAACGAAGTAGATATGGCACTTGGAAACGCAGTGGGATCCAATATATTTAACATTCTGATGGTTCTCGGTATCGCATCTGCGATCAGCCCGATTACGCTCATCAGAGAAAATATCATCGATCTGTGTGTGCTGATTGTATTTACCGTATGTGTGTGGATCTTTGCGGCGACAAAGAAACGGATCGGAAAAGTGGAAGGGTTCTGTATGATCGCACTTTATGCGGCGTATGCGATTTATATTGTGATCAGATAATAATTAAAACAATTATTGAATCACAGAGAGGGAGAACATGTTATTATTTTTAAAGGTATTTTTCACGGAATTTATCGCGGAAATGGGTGACAAGACGCAGCTGATGCTGATCGCGCTGACTTCCAAGTATAAGTTAAAAGATATTATCATGGGAACGGCGGCAGCGATCCTGGTGCTGAATGGTCTTGCGGTACTGGCGGGCGGACTGGTCAGCGAATTTATCCCGGAATGGCTGATTAAGATTGTTGCAGCTTTTGCCTTCCTTTATTTTGCGGCATCGACGCTTGCAGGAGACGAGGATGAAGAGGAAGAAGAGGGCGGAAAGAGCAAGATCAAATTTGCTCCTCTGGCAGTGTTCTGTACGTTCTTTGTAGCAGAGCTGGGAGATAAAACACAGCTGACAGCCATTACCTTTGGTGCCAATGAAGGGATGGGGGCTGCGTTTATCGTATGGATCGGATGCTCTCTGGGACTTTTTTTAGCGGACATTCTTGGTATGCTGGTGGGATATCTGTTAAAGAGCAAGACTCCGGATGGACTGTTAAATACGCTGGCATTTGTGATCTTTGCAATCTTCGGTATCTACACAGCCTATCAGGCACTGAACCTGATCAGTGAAAGCGTCTGTCCGATCACCGTATGGCCGCTTCTGGCAGCTGTTACGGTGGCTTTCGTGGTGATTTGCGTCTGGCTTTATATGAAAAAGAAAAAGGGCCAGGATGTGTCAGCGGATAAAGGATAGTTTTTGAAGGATAAGAAGTCTGTGGGTGATCGAGGATACGATTGCCGGACAGATTTCTGAGTAAAATATAAGGGAACAGATCGTTGTACAGGTCTGTTCCCTTATATTTTTGTCTTATATTATTTTAATGTGAATTCGAGATATACCGGATCATGATCCGAATAGGTGTATCCGGTGTTGATGTTGTCGTAGGAGACGCATTCGATATTGTCTGAGATAATAAATCCATCCAGTGTTACGGTATACGTTTCACCCGGCACATATTCCATGTCAGCGTTTCTGGCGCTGTCCCACAGGGAATCCTGTTCCTCGTCCGTCAGCTGATCGATGCAGAAAGAAAAGTGGTCAGGAAGGCTGGCTCTCGGGAAGGGGTATGCCCAGGACTCGCGATTTTCGGAATCGTCCTCGGAGGCTTTCAGATCATGGTTGAAATCACCGCCGCACAGAACGTAATTGCCGGCCTCGTATTCTTTCTGCATGTCATCGGCAAGCATACGGATCTGACCCTCACGGATTGCGTCGCTGTTGCCATAGGCGGACATGTGGAGTTCAAAAATTACAAGTTCTTTTCCGTTATCCACAGGCAGTCTGGAAATACTGTAGCAGCGATCCAGGTCAAAAAATTTACTGAAGGATGTAGACACCGGGAAACTTCTCCGCAGAGAATCGGTCACCAGATATCTGGAAAACAGAGCAAGCCCCGATTTGCTGCTTCCGTGTGGCTGTGTAAACGGATAGAAAAGAAATGCGGAGTCATAGTTCTGTGCGAAGACAGAATTATAGGAACTCAGACAGTCTTTTAAGATCGAATATTCGTTTACGTGATAACTTCTGGTGGAATCAAGATCCACTTCCTGAAGAAGAGCAAAATCCGGATCGTAGGAGGCAATCAGTTCACCGGCGCCCTGGATCGTATCCTGTACGCTTTCTTTGCTTTTTGCCCAGGAGGATTTGCCGCCGTCCATGAAGAAGCTGAAATCCGGTGTGTACGCACCGAAACCGAGGTTGTAGGTCAGTGCGGAATATTCCTGTCCGGTAGTCAGGGACGAATTATACAACGCGGAAGCAGATGCCGGACGCGCTCCGGAAGTCAGTCCCTCCAGATCCTCTCCGGCGTCAGGGGCAGGTTCCACTTCCAGAACCAGATTGTCTTCGATGCGATGGTAGCTGGCGTAGAGATAAATGATATAAGCAATCAGAGCCAGTAAAATTACCCCGAGTACGATACCAAGTACTTTAAAAATTTTCTTTACGGTCTTTTTCATAGTATGCCTTTCTTATCTAATGTAAAATACAGGTAAAATTCTATTTCCTTGAGTGTATCATATTCGGGGTAAAAACTCTATAAACTTCTTATTTTTGTTATTTATCCGATCGGCTCAAAATCAGCAGCTCCGTGTTTGCAAAGCGGGCAGATGTAGTCTGCCGGAAGTTCATCACCCTCGTAGATATAGCCGCAGACTTTGCAGACAAATCCTTTCTTTCCTTCGGTTTCCGGTTTCGGTTTCACATTGTTCTGGTAGTAGGTGTAGGTCATGGTGTCCTGGTTGCTCATCACGCGGGCTTCGGTCACGCTGCAGATAAACATGCCGTGTGTACCGAGATCCACATAGTCTTCTACTTTGAGAGACATAAAGGCATTGATGTATTTATCCAGGAAGACCAGTCCGTTGTCGGAACGGTGCACGGTCTGACCGGCGAATTTATCCACGCTTCTTCCGGTCTGGAAGCCAAACTGCTGGAAGACGGAGAACGGTGCTTCCGTGGACAGGCAGTTGACATTTAACATACCGGTCTGTTTGATGACATGGTGTGAATAGTTTGCTTTGTTGATATTAACTGCTACACGGTTCGGAGTATCGGTCAGCTGGATGACGGTGTTTACGATCAGACCGTTATCTTTCTTACCGTCGTTAGAAGTTACCACATACAGGCCGTAACCGATCCGGAACAGTGCGGTCAGGTCATTTTTATTGGCAAGGGTATCGTTCTGGGCAATGTACTCTTTGCACAGTTCATCTGCCATGGCTTCCAGCTGATCCTGATTGTCCTGATTCATGGCAGAGAGGATCTTTACGGTGGTATCGAGCCAGTTGATCTTTTTACATTTTGCCATCATCTCACGCATCACCTTGGCAGCCAGAGGAGCCCAGGAACCGTTCTCGATCAGACCTACCGTACGGTTCTGGAAGTTGTGTTCCACCAGACGGGAGATGTAGTCGTGCATAAACGGATAGATGCTTGCGTTGTAGGTTGTGGTGGCAAGGATCAGTTTGCTGTAGCGGAAAGCATCGGAGAGTGCCAGAGACATATCGTCTCTTGCCAGATCGTATACGACAACTTTCGGACATCCTTTGCTTCTTAATTTGTCAGCCAGCAGATCAACTGCTTTTTTCGTATGTCCGTAGACAGAAGTATAGGCGATCACGATGCCTTCTTCTTCCGGTGTGTAGGAAGACCAGGTGTCGTACAGACCGATGTAATGTCCGAGATCTTCTGAAAGTACCGGTCCGTGGAGCGGGCAGATGATCTGGATATCGAGGGTTGCAGCCACTTTTAAGAGGGACTGAACCTGTGTGCCGTATTTTCCTACGATACCGATGAAGTATCTGCGGGCTTCGTCATCCCAGTCTTCTTCCACATCCAGGGCACCGAATTTGCCGAAGCCGTCAGCGGAGAAGAGCACTTTATCAGTGCTGTCGTAAGTTACCATAACTTCTGGCCAGTGTACCATCGGAGCAAATACAAAGGTCAGCTGATGGTTTCCAAGACTTAACGTGCCGCCGTTGGTAACTTCGAGCTTCTGTCCCTCCAGAGTAAGTCCGAAAAAGTTGTAGATCATCTGGAAGGTCTTCACGTTGGCGACAACGGTGGTGTCCGGGTAAACTTTCAGGAAATTAGCCACGTTGGTGCATGATCCGGTTCCATGTGCTGCACGATCAGGTAGTCCGGTTTGCGGCCATCAAGTACCTGCTCCAGGTTATCCAGCCATTCGTGGGTGAAGTTTGCATCTACGGTATCCATGACAGCGATCTTTTCATCGAGGATCACGTAAGAGTTGTAAGCCATACCGTTGGCTACCGGGTACTGTCCTTCGAATAAATCCACTTTGTGATCGTTGACGCCTACGTATTTGATAGTATCTGTGATTCTCATAAAAATCCTCCTGTAAAAACTATAGTTTGATAAAAAATTATCGAACTCTGAGTGGCAGAGTTCCTATTTTCTGTTGTAGATAGTATAACCGAAAAAAACAGAAAAATCTGTTGCAAAAGCAACAAAACAAGTGTATAGATAAAAAAGAAGAGAAAAGCAAAGGAAGCGATCAGAGAAATATAAGGGAGGAATCGGTATGGAAAAAGTGACATTGTTTTCCCATATTTTACCGGAAGAGCAGGAACGGATGCGTGTCTGTTTTCAGATGCGGGAAGCAGTATATCAGAACAATGAGATTATCATGGAGTATACCAGTACGATGAAAAAAATCGGTCTGATTCTGGAAGGGCAGGCATCTCTTTATGGAAATGATGTAGAAGGCAGTCAGTATCTAATGGATGAACTGAAAAAGGATGATGTGTTCGGAGAACCCTTGCTTTTACCGGAACCGTCCCAACATTATTATGTATGTGCAAAAACAAGAACCAGGGTGATGTTTATCGATTATGAACACGTGATCAAACGCTGTGAAAATGCCTGCAGCTTTCACAGCCAGATGGTCAGTAATCTGTTACAGCTGATCGCCATGAGATCCAGCCAGCAGGCAAACCGGATCTATGTTTTATCCAGAAACAGCATCCGGAAAAAAATTATGGCGTATCTGAATGAAGTGGGAGGAGAGAAAAAGAAGCAGGTATTTACACTGCCGGTATCTTATACTACATTAGCAGAATATCTGTGTGTGGACCGGAGTGCCATGATGCGGGAATTTAAAAATCTGTCGGAAGAAGGAGTTTTGTTCCGGGAAGGGAAGAATATACGGATTTTGTTGTAAAATGGAAGAAAAGAGATTTATAATTAAAAAAAATAAGGAAAAGAGGTACGTGTATGAAACTGACATTTTTAGGAACAGGAGCAGGGGAAACATATCCGGGATACTGGTGTGAATGTCCTCATTGTACTTATGCAAGAAAACACAGAGGAAAAAACCTGAGAACAAACAGCAGCATGGTGATTGACGAAGAGCTGCTGATCGATATGGGACCATCGTGTTTTGATAATGCAGCCCGGTTCGGAGTGAATTTATCAAAGCTCAAGACACTTCTGGTCACACATCCTCATGAAGATCATCTGTATCCGCAGCATCTGCACTGGAGAAATACAGACGAAAGCTTGCTGCCGCTTGCTTATGTCGAAAAAATGAGACATGGAGGTCCACGGTTTACCGATATCCCGCAGCTGAATATTTACGGGAATTCTTTCGTGATGGAAACACTCAGAAAAAGTCTGGATGACATGGAAGAACTGAAAATAAATCTGCATGAGATCAGAGAGGGAAAGGAAGAGAAAACGGATGGGTACAGAATCTTGCCGGTTCGCGGAAATCATGGATCGCAACGGGGATTTTCCCACAGTTATATCATTCAGAAAGATGGAAAAACGTTATTGTATGCGCTGGATTCCGGAAGCTATGACGAGGATCAGTTTGCATTGATACAGGAATATCAGTACGATGCAGTTATTATGGAAGGAACTACAGGACTGAATGAACAGTATGGCGGACATATGTGTCTGATGAACAATATCCGGATAAGGGACCGATTGAAGGAAAATAAGTGCCTGCGTGAGAATAGTAGATTTCTTTTGACACATCTGTCCCCGCACTGGTGTCCGCCGCATGACTGGTACGAATCGATTGTGGCGTCAGAAGGACTGGAACTGGCTTATGACGGTTTACAGATCGAGATCTGAAAGGAAATAAGAGGTTCTGCATAAAAACAATGTGAATTTTTTGTCAAATATAGTGAATTGACCGGTAGTCAGTGTAATGTTACAATGAAGGAAACCGGGAAACTGTTCTCAGTTTCCCGGTTTCCTTTTTCGCTGAACCGTAAATGAGAACAGGACAGGAGAGAGAAATGAGAGAAAAAATCATTGATACAGCAATTGAAGAATTTACCAGGAATGGTTTGAAATTTACGATGAATGATGTAGCGAAAGCGTTGGGGATCAGTAAAAAAACCATCTATACGGTGTTCGAGAGTAAACAGGATGTGCTGATGGCGATTGCAGACCGATATGCCCGTGATTTTACGGATATGCGGCAGGAGATCGAGGCGGATACCGAACTGGATACACTGGAAAAGCTGGAACGGCTGTTTTGCGCAATTCCGACCAAGTATTATAACATCGGACTTAGCAGGATCTTCGAACTGGCACAGAAGTATCCGAAGCAGTATAAGTACCTGATGGAAGCAGTCAGTCAGGGGTGGGCACTTGCCGAGCAGTATCTGGAGAAAGGGATCCGGGAAGGAAAGATCCGGAAGGATATCTCGAAACCGGTCGTTATGGCGATGATCCGGGGAACGGTAACCTGCTTTCTGGAGAGCGATATTCTCTACAAGAACGGACTGACCTACGAACAGGGAAAAGAAGAGATGGTACAGATTATCATGAAAGGGATAAGAGAAGCGTGAAAGAGGTAAGAGTCCTTGAGATCAAGGAGAGCGTATTTGCAGACAATGACCGGCAGGCGGATAACCTCCGCCGGGAGTTAAAAGAACAGGGAGTATTTCTGATGAACCTGATGTCTTCACCGGGATCCGGAAAGACTACAACACTGAAAGGAACGATTGAGCAGTTAAAGGATCGGTTCCGGATCGGTGTGATGGAAGCAGATATCGATTCGGATGTGGATGCAAAGGCGATTGCAGAAACAGGTGTCAAATCGATCCAGCTGCATACCGGGGGTATGTGCCATCTGGATGCGGAGATGACCCGGCAGGGCGTGGAGGGCCTTGGCGTGGCCGATGTGGATCTGGCGATCCTGGAAAATGTGGGCAATCTGGTCTGTCCGGCAGAATTTGATACGGGTGCATCGAAAAATGTGATGATCCTTTCCGTACCGGAGGGGCATGACAAACCGCTCAAATATCCGCTGATGTTTCAGATCTGTGATGCGGTGCTGATCAACAAGATCGATGTACTGCCTTATTTTGATTTTGATATGGAACGGGTGAAAGAGTATATCCATCAGAAAAATCCACAGGCGAAGGTATTTCCAATCAGTGCGAAGACAGGGGAAGGCATGGATGCGTGGGCCGAGTGGCTGGCAGAGCAGGTAACAGAATGGAAGAAATAAGGGGAAGGGAAATCTGTGGAAAGTACGAGTAAAGTAGCTTACAGGGAGTAACTACTGCAAATAAAAAGGGAAGCGTCTGTTATTCGAATTCAAATCGTTGCCGGTGGATTTGGCGAAGAAAATATAGAAGGCTGGCGCTGTGTAGGAGGATGAAAATGAAGAAAGAACTGGATAAAGAGCTGTATCCGGATTATGTCTATCCGGAATTCACCCCGGATCCGAACGAACCGTTCCGGGAGCCGATCGCGAAACTGGGCAAAAAGATCACAGACCGGATTCCGCAGAAACTGGGATTGAAAAAGATTACCAGAAACGATCCGGAGTACTGGGGACTTGCCGGCGTGCTTACCGATGAGGAAGCAGAACTGGCAGTAAAACTTGGTGTGAGAAAACCGAAGACACTGGCAGAAATCGTGAAACTCTCCGGTCTGGAAGAAAAAAAAATGTGAAGCGCTGCTGGAAGAAATGTCAAGAAAAGGTCTTCTGGAATACAACTGGGAGAATCCGAAGCACGAAAAACAGTATGTGTTACCGATGTATGTACCGGGATGTGCAGAATTTTTCAACATGAACGCAAACATCCTGGACTCTAACCCGGAGATGGGAACTTTCTTTGAACATATGTCCCGTCTGCCGCTGGAAAAGATCACACCGTTCGTGCCGGAAGGCGGTGCCGGTATCGGTATGCATGTTATCCCGGTGGAAAAAGCAATCGAGATGGAAAATGAATCCGTAGATCTGGAACATATTTCCCACTGGCTGAACAAATATGAGGGAAAATACGCGGCAAGCCCGTGTTCCTGCCGTCGTTCCCGCCTGACCCACGGAGAGGGCTGCGCGGACGATCCGGAAGGCTGGTGTATCGCCGTCGGAGATATGGCAGATTATGTAGTGGAAACACAGAAAGACGGGCGCTATATCGATAAAGCGGAGGCACTGGAGATTCTGAAGGCAGCAGAGGACAACGGATTCGTACATCAGATCACAAACATCGACGGTGCTAACAAAATCTTTGCAATCTGTAACTGTAACGTGAATGTCTGTTATGCACTGCGTACCTCCCAGCTCTTTAACACCCCGAATATGTCCCGTTCCGCTTACGTGGCGAAGGTAGAAAAAGCCAACTGTGTAGCTTGCGGAAAATGCGTGGAATTCTGTCCGGCAGGGGCGGTAAAACTGGGTCAGAAACTGTGTGATAAAGAGGGCTGCGAAGTAACCTATCCGCGGATCCCACTCCCGTCGGAACAGCCTTGGGGCGAACACATGTGGTCACATAACTATCGAGATGTGAACCGGATCAACTGCTACGATACCGGTACTGCACCATGTAAAACTGCCTGTCCGGCACATATCGCTGTACAGGGGTATCTGAAACTGGCAAAAGAGGGACGTTACGATGACGCACTGGCGTTGATCAAAAAAGATAATCCGTTACCGGCAGTCTGCGGACATGTATGTAACCGCAGATGTGAGGATGCATGTACCAGAGGAACCGTCGATGAGGCGGTAGCCATCGATGAAGTAAAACGATTCCTGGCAGAACGTGACCTGAATGCGGAGACGAGATATATCCCGAAAAAGACGATTCCGTCCCTGAAAGGTGGATTTGATGAGAAAATCGCGATCATCGGTGCCGGTCCGGCGGGACTTTCCTGTGCATATTATCTGGCGCTGACCGGATACAAACCGACTATTTTCGAGAAAAATGAGGAACCAGGCGGTATGCTTCGTTACGGAATTCCTTCCTATAAATTAGAAAAAGATCTTCTGGCAGCAGAGATCGATGTGATCCGGAAACTCGGTGTGGAGATTCGCTGTGGTGTGGAGATCGGAAAAGATATCACGATCGAAGAACTGCGGGAACAGGGTTATAAAGGTTTCTACGTGGCGATCGGATGCAGCGTGGAAGAAAACCGGGTATCACAGGAGAGAATGCAAAAGGTACTTATGCAGCCGTTGATTTCTTGCGGGAAGCGGGAGCGAAAGAAAGCTTTGCGCTTGAAGGTGATGTTGTGGTTGTCGGCGGTGGTAATGTAGCCATCGATGCGGCGAGAATCAGTAGCCGTTGTGTGGATGCGAAGATCTCCATGTTCTGTCTGGAACAGCGGGAAAATATGCCGGCAAGTAAGGAAGAGATTGCGGAAGCACTGGAAGAAGGTATCGAGCTGAACTGCGGCTGGGGACCGAAAGAAGTGCTGGAAGAAGACGGAAAAGTGGCCGGTGTGGTATTTAAAAAATGTATCCGTGTACTGGATGAACAGGGAAGATTTTCACCGGAATACGATGAAGAGCAGACTGTGACCATACCGTGTAAGCATGTGATCTTTTCCGTAGGACAGGCGATCGAATGGGGTAATATGCTGGATAACCTGGATCTGAAGAGACGGTCGAACGGCGGTGCACTGGCAGATAAACTGACCTATCAGACCTCTGAGCCGGATATCTTCGTCGGCGGTGATGTGTATACAGGACCGAGATTTGCCATCGATGCGATCGCAGCAGGACGGAGGGTGCGATTTCCCTTCATCGTTATGTACATGAAAACTGTACCCTGACGATCGGAAGAAACCGTCGTGATTTTGTGGAGCTGGATAAAAACAATATTTCCGTGGACAGCTACGATACATCCAAACGCCAGATTCCGGCGAAAGCAGATGAAAAAGCACAGGCAGCGACCTTCCGCGACCTGTCTCACAGTCTGACGGAAGAACAGGTAAAAGCAGAGACTTCCCGTTGTCTGTCCTGTGGAGCTTCTGTGGTGGATCCGAATAAATGTATCGGTTGTGGTGTATGTACCACAAAATGTGTCTTTGACGCGATCCATCTGCACAGAGAACTTCCGGGAGCGTCCGTGATGCGGGCATCGGAGGATAAACTGAAATACATTCTTCCGAATATGGTGAAACAGTCCATTAAAGTGAAGTTTGCGAAGAAGAAATAGGAGAATGCAGATATGCATGAACTTGGCGTGACATTTCATATCATGGATCATCTGGAAAAGGTGGCAAAGGAGAATGAAGTGGAAAAAATACGAAAAGTAGTGCTGGAACTTGGGGAGGTCTCGACGGTGATCGAATCCTACCTGCAGAACTGCTGGACGTGGGCGGCGAAGAAACGGCCGCTGTTTGAGGAAGCAGAACTTATTGTGGAGACACTTCCTGCAATTACATACTGTGAGGAATGTGAGAAGACCTATTCGACCATAGAATATGGAAAGATCTGTCCGCACTGTGGCAGTGAACACACGTATCTTTTGCAGGGAAGTGAATTCAACATTAAGGAAATAGAAGTGGAATAAAGATTCCGCGTAAGAAAAAGGAGAGTGAGTGTATGTTTTTTCAGATTTATGGAGAAACAGCAGGATGGCAGCTGCTTGGCTGGCTGTTAGTCTTTGCAGGACTGGTAATTATGAATGAGATCGCAAGGCGGTCGAAATGGGGAGGAATCGCATGTTTCCTGGTACTCCCGGCGGTATTGTCTGTGTACTTTATCGCCATCTATATCGGTGCGGCATCCGGTGCGGAATGGGCGCTGAACAATGATACTTACGTACATATGAACAGCTGGTTCCATTATGCGAAACTGTATGCGGCAACCGCAGGCTGTATCGGATTTATGATCCTGAAGTACCACTGGGGAAAACTGGGAAAAGCACACTGGTTTAAAGCATTTCCGTTTGTTATTGTAGCAATCAATATCCTGATCGCAGTGGCATCTGATTTTGAATCTGCGATCCGTGCAGGTTCTCTGGCAGGCGGCTGGTGGATGTCATCTGAAGGCGTATGGCTGTACGGCGGCTGGTGGAATGTACTGAACGGTCTGGCAGGGCTTTTCAATATTGTTTGTATGACCGGCTGGTGGGGTATCTACTCTTCCAAAAACAAGCAGGATATGCTGTGGCCGGATATGATCTGGGTATATGTTCTGGCTTATGATGTCTGGAACTTCCAGTATACTTACCTGAACCTGCCGACCCATTCCTGGTACTGTGGTCTGGCACTGCTTCTGGCACCGACCTTTGCTGCAGCATTGTGGAACAAAGGCGGCTGGATCCAGAACCGTGCAAACACCCTGGCACTGTGTGCATGTTTGCACAGGTGTTCCCACTGTTTCAGGATGCGAGTCGCTTTACAACCGTAACCTCTGTCTATGGAGAAGGAGGTATCGCAGCAGCGATGGGAAGCACCATGCCGACCGTTGCCAGTCCGACGGCACAGGGACTGATCTCGGTAGTATCCTTTGCTGTGAACGTGTTTGTATTTGCTTATATATTAAAGAGAGCAAAAGCACAGAAGAAGAACCCATGGAAAGAAGAGATCTTCGTGGATACGAAAGATTATCAGGAGGCTATGGCGAGAGCAAAATAAAGAAAACATATAGAAAAGATCCCGTACAGGTGAGGATAAAACTGTACGGGATCTTTTTGTTATAGGAAAAACCTATAGCCAATCCTAAAAAATTCCTATAACTACATTTATTGACATAAAAACGTATAAGTGATATTATCTCTACAACGAATACAACATACTAATTCGATAGGAATAATAGGTAATACAAAAACAGGCACAGGAGAGAGAAAAGGACGACAAGCTATGTATATTGAATTAAAAAATATCAATAAATCCTTCGGTGATTTTCAGGCATCGAAAGATGTGAACTTTGCAATCGAAAAAGGAAAACTGGTTGGTCTTCTCGGACCGTCAGGAAGTGGAAAGACAACGATCCTCCGAATGCTTGCCGGGCTGGAGCATCAGGATTCCGGAGATATCTGTATCAACGGAAATGTGGTAAACGATCTTCCTTCGAGCCAGAGAGGAATTGGATTCGTATTTCAGAATTACGCATTATTTCCTTATCTTACGGTATATGACAACATCGCTTATGGGTTAAAGATCCAGAAGAAAGATAAGAAATTTATCAAACAGAGAGTAACCGAGCTGCTGGATCTGGTAGGGCTTCCGGGGCTGGAAAAGAGATATCCGGATCAGCTCTCCGGTGGTCAGAGACAGCGAATCGCACTTGCAAGAGCACTGGCACCGAATCCGGAAGTACTGCTTCTGGATGAACCGTTTGCAGCAATTGATGCGAAAGTTCGACAGGAACTTCGTACCTGGTTAAGAGAGACGATCGATAAGATCGGAATTACCAGTATTTTCGTAACACATGATCAGGACGAGGCGATCGAGGTGGCGGATGAGATCATCATGACCAACGAGGGCCGCGTAGAACAGATGGGAGATCCGGTGGAGATTTACCTGCATCCGAAGACACCGTTTGTGGCACAGTTTATCGGAAAATCTTCGATCATTGAAGAATACGGAAAGTTAAAAGGATTTGATTCCATCGGACCGGATACGAGGGCAATCATCCGACCGGAATTTGTAGAGATTAAAAGCCCGAAAGATGTGACGGAACAGAGTTCTATCTACGAACAGGCTGCCGTAGAACAGAGTATCTTCCGTGGCAATTACTTCGAGGTACTGTTAAATATCAAGGGTATCACTATAAGAACCAATTCCCCGCTGGTCAACGGACCGTTAAAGAGTGGTGACAAAGTATGGGTAGTCATCAATCAGATGTATGTCTTTGATGATAAGACGACAACGACACTGACAAACAAAGGACTGGATGTATCCAGTATGTACTATATTTAGGAAGGAGGCAGAAAGCATGGCGTCACAGACAGCAAATACAAAAAAGACAGGCAGTTGGGATCTGCCTTTGAAGGTTATCAAAACAGGAATCGTCTCCTGGCTGATCGTTTTTCTGTTCTGGGGACTGGGATCCTTACAGTATGATGAGATCTTCCTCCCAAGTCCGGCAGAGACCTGGACTGCGATCAAGGAACTGGTAAGCAACGGCACATTGTGGGCGCACATTGCAGCATCAGTAAACCGTGTACTGAAAGGCTGGGGACTGGCGGTAGTTATTGCCGTACCGGTCGGACTGGTGGTCGGACATTTCAAACCGATCCGCTGGATCGTGGAACCGATCTTAAGTCTGTTTCGTTTTATCCCGGCCATCGCATTGACATCCCTGTTTCTGATGTGGTTTGGGGTGGATGATACTTCCAAAGTAGCACTGATTCTGTATGCAGCATTTTTCCAGGTGCTGGTCAATACGATTGCAGGAGTGGTTGCTACCGATTATTCTCTGATGGAGCTGCATCCTGTATGGGCGCAGCCGGCTGAGAGTGTTTTTCACCGTGGTACTGCCTTCCGCAGTTCCGAATATCTTCACCGGTATCCGGCTGGGACTCAGCAGCAGTATCATCTGTGTGATCGCGGCAGAGATGCTGGTTGGTAACGACGGTCTTGGATATCTGATCCAGAGTTCCAAGATGTACTACAAAACAGCCTGGGCATTCGCAGGAATCGTTACTCTGGCATTGATCGGATTCGTTGCGGACCGTCTGCTTCAGCTTTTTGGTTGTACATTCTTAAAGCACTTCGGAGTGAGAAAAGCGTAGGAATCCGGAAGAGAAAAATATCTGCGAGATTGCGATATGAGGAGAAAGCAGTTTCGCGGAAACCATAAAACAGCTTTAGAAAGAGGAGGAAACATTATTATGAAAAAAAGAATCATCAGTTTGGCAGCCGCAGCAGTTTTTGTCATTGGAACACTTGCCGGATGCGGAAATAGCAGCACACAGACAACAGACAAAACAGCATCCTCCGATGCATCTTCATCCGGTGGAGATCTGGTGACCGTGAGAGATGCAGTGATGACCGGTCAGCTTGATCAGTATGCGACAGAAATTGGTCTCTGGCAGGGGATTTTTGAAAAATACGGCATTGACTTACAGACGACAGAGTTTGTAGCCGGTATCAATACCATCGATGCGGTAGTCAACGGAACCGCAGACATCGGAATGATGGCAGATTATGCAGCAGTCAATCGTCTGGGAAATACTCTGGATGCCACAAACCTGCAGATCTTTTCTCAGATCTCCGGTGGTCAGTCGGCCCTGTCCGGTGGCCTGTATGTAGATCCGAAATACGCAGATGATCCGAAGAGCCTGGATGGTTCCGCAGGATTCATGTACCAGGAAGGAACGGTAACTTATTACTATGCAAGTAAGTGCATCGAATATCTGGGCCTGGATGAGAGCAAACAGAACCTGATCAATACTGATTCTTCCCAGACCAGACTGGCACTGATCCAGAAGGATGGTGCATCCGCTGTGTATGCCAACGGTTCCGAAGCAAAGTATATCGAAGAAGCCGGCTGGGTACAGGTGGCAACTTCCCAGGAAATCGGTATTCAGACCGGATCCTACTTCCTGTCAACCGACAAATATATTTCAGAAAATACAGACACTCTTGCAAAGTTCCTGCAGCTGTCGATGAAAGTACGCAGTATATCAACGATCATCTGGATGAATCTGCAGAATACCTGGCAGACAAACTTGGTCTGAAAGCAGAAGACTTTAAAGAAAATTGGAAAAACTACAGCTTTGAGCCTGGATTTTCCGAGGAAGCAACGACACATCTGGAAGACATCGAAAAATGGGGATTTGAACACGGAAGTTTCCCGAAAGATTACAATGTCCGCGATTTTATCAACACCGATGTGGCCAAAATCGCATTTCCGGATAATGTGACTATCGAATAAGAGACAAAGGAGAACCGCAGTTATGATACAGGAACTGAACGTAAATAATTTTGACCAGGAAATCAATAAAGACAAACCGGTGGTTGTAGAGTTCTACACCACCGCATGCAGCCACTGTAAGAAGCTGGCGGGTGCATTAAATAAACTTTCCGAAGAAAAAGGAGACGATGTATTCTTCGGAAAATGCAATATTGATCAGGAAGCACTGTTACAGAGCAGATTTGATATCTCGGCAGTACCGACGTTGCTGTTTATCAAAAACGGAGAGATAAAAAACAGACTGGTGGGTGAGGTTCATCCGCTGATCATTCAGGAAGAGATTAAAAAACTGGCATAAAAAGCAGACCACAGGAGGTAAAAGAATATGGGTTATCCAACTGTATTTCCAACAGGAGTTTTAGTATATAACAAAGAGAAAGCGTATAACGGATACACAATTTATCCATCCGCAAAAGGAGCACTTCTGATCGATATGAACGGAAACGAAGTGAATCTGTGGGCAGGCCTTGGCGGATTTCCGAACAAGATCCTTCCGGGTGGGTATGTAATGGGAACTACCGGAGAGCGTGGTGGAAAATATGCATATCAGGATCAGCTGGATCTGGTGCAGGTGGATTATGATGGAAATATCGTCTGGAAATTCGATCACACGGAACTGATCGCAGATCCGGGAAAAGAACCGACCTGGCAGGCAAGACAGCATCACGATTACCAGAGAGAAGGAAATACCGTCGGATATTATTATCCGGGCGGCGAAACGAAAACCGACAGTGGAAATACCATCATCCTGACCCATGAAAATGTATACAATCATGAGATTTCCGATAAAAAACTGATCGATGACAAGATCATCGAAGTAGACTGGGAAGGGAATATTCTGTGGAGCTGGCGTGCTTCTGATCATTTTGAAGAATTTGATTTTGATGAAGCTGCAAAAAATGTTCTGTTCCGTAATCCAGGACTTCACGGAGAAGCCGGTGGTGACTGGATGCACATTAACTGCGTATCTGTCTCGGAGAGAACAAATGGTACGATGCGGGAGATGAGAGATTCCATCCGGACAACCTGATCTTTGATGCGAGAAATGCAAATATTCTGGCGATCATCAGCAAGAAAACCGGAGAAATCGTATGGCAGATCGGACCTGATTTTTCTAAAACGAAAGAGCTTCGCAAACTGGGATGGATCATCGGCCAGCATCATTTCCACATGATTCCGAAGGGCCTGCCGGGAGAAGGCAATCTGCTGGTATTCGATAACGGTGGTGAAGGTGGTTACGGTAATCCGAACCCGTCCGCACCGACCGGTAACAACAACGCACACAGAGATTACTCCCGTGTCCTGGAATTTGACCCGACCACACTGGAGATCATCTGGCAGTACACTCCACTCGAAGCAGGAAACCTGTTATTTACCGATGCTTCCAAGTTTTACAGTTCCTACATCAGTTCCGCACAGCGACTGCCAAACGGCAACACACTGATCACCGAAGGATCAGACGGACATCTGATCGAAGTGACACCGGAACATGAGATCGTATGGGAATATGTGAACCCTTACTTTAAAAATATCGGCGGAAACTTCAAGATGAACATGGTTTACCGTGCATACCGCACACCATACGAATGGGTACCGCAGGCAACACATGCAGAAGAAGTATCTATCGATCCGCTGGATGTGGAAACCTTCCGTGTACCGGGAGCATCCAAAGGAGCAGGAACCGGAAAGGTAACCGTAGTTGCAGGGGTGGATCCGAACCGTTCCAGCGTAACAGGCATGAATGGGGATGACGAAGACAGTGATGAAGAGAGACTGGACTTCTGCGTGGCTTCTGTAAAGAAGGGTGATCTGAAAGAAGAATAATAAGGAAACGAAAGATATGGTATATGATGTAAGTATCATCGGCAGCGGCCCGGCAGGTTTAAGCGCAGCGATCTATGCGAAGCGGGCAAACCTGTCAGCTATAGTGATAGAAAAAGAATATGAAGGAACCGGACAGATCGCAGAGAGCGGTCGGGTAGACAACTATCTGGGAATGCCGGGAATCAGCGGGTATGATCTGGGAGAGACATTCCGGGAACATGCCGTAAAACTCGAAGTTGAATTTCTGGAACAGGAAGTGACCAGGATCCAAAAAGAAGAGTCCGGACAGTTTCAGATGACCTTCTCAGACAGTTCTGTGATCGAATCAAAGACCGTGATCTATGCAGCGGGAGCATCCCCACGGAGCTGATATTCCGGGAGAAAAAGAATATGTGGGAAAAGGCGTTTCCTACTGTGCGATCTGCGACGGATCCTTTTACCGGGGCAAAAAAGTTGCCGTGCTCGGCGGCGGAGATACCGCACTGGATGATGCCGCTTATCTGGCAGGTCTGGCGGAGCAGGTGTATGTGATCCACAGAAGAAAAGAGTTTCGTGGCGCAGTCGTTACAGTAGAACAACTGAAAGAAAAAGAGAATGTCACGTTTGTACTGGAACATCAGGTGAAAGAAATCACCGGAAAAGCGAAAGTGACAGGTGTTGCTTTGGAAGACGGAACAGTGATCGATGTAGATGGCGTATTCGTAGCTTCGGATCGGTTCCGCAGACGGCACTGGTAAAGGATCTGGTGGAACTGGACCCGGCAGGCTATGTGAAAGCAGACGAAACCGGAGAAACCAGTCTGGCAGGACTGTATGTGGCCGGAGATGTCAGAACAAAGAAACTGCGCCAGGTAGTGACAGCGGTTTCCGACGGAGCCAACGCAGCAACAGCGGTGGCTGAATATTTGAAATAAAAAGTAACGTTCCGCAGGATGATCCTAGAGCGTGTCTGAAAAATCATTTCCACAAACTGAGACTCGCAGCTCACGAAAAGCCTTTTTCAGACAGCTCTAGAGGACGCGTTACTGTGAGAGAGGAATAAGCGTATGAGTTTTAATACAGACCTTCTCCATGCAGGAGTGGTTCGGGAGGCAAACGGAGCAACCCTTCCCCCGGTCTATCAAAGCAGTGCGTTCGAACAGGACACAGCCGCAGATCTGGAAAAAATATTTGAAAATAAAGCTCCCGGCTACTGTTACACCCGTGTAGGAACCCGACAGTAACCGCATTTGAAAACAGAATCACAAAACTCGAAGGCGGCATGGCTTCGATCGCCTGTGCTTCCGGTATGGCGGCGATCATGAACGCCATTTTAAATATTGTGCGAAGCGGGGACGAGATTGTCTCTTCTGCAAGTCTTTACGGAGGATCCATCGATCTGTTTCGTGATATCGAGGAATTTGGTATCAAAACCCGGTATGTAAAAAACAATGACTGGGAAGCGATCGAGGGAGCTATCAACGAACATACTCGCCTGCTTTTTGCAGAGACGATCGGCAATCCCTGTCTGGATGTGACCGATGTGGAAAGACTGGCAGAAATTGCACATGCGCATAAGATTCCACTGATCCTGGACAACACGACAGCAACAGCGTACCTTTTCCAGGGACTAAAACATGGTGCAGATATCGTGGTCAATTCTTCTTCCAAATACATCAACGGAAGCAGCAATTCGATCAGCGGTATCCTTACTTACAGTGGAAGATTTCAATGGGATTCCGAGATGTATCCTCAGATTGCAGATTACAAAAAATTTGGCCCGATGGCTTATATTGCAAGACTCCGAAACAGCCTTTTCCATGACACCGGCGCGTGTCTGGCACCGATGAACGCGTATCTGAATCTGATTGGGATGGAGACATTGGGACTGCGGATGGAACGGCAGTGCAGCAATGCGCTGGAACTTGCACAGTGGCTGGAAGAGACGTATCCGTCTGTTACTGTCAACTATCCGGGACTGAAAAGTAGCAACTGGTATGAGATCTCTGAAAAACAGTTTTCCAGAGGATATGGAGCAATCCTGACGCTGCGGGTGGGAAGTAAGGAAAATGCATTTGCATTGATTGATGCACTGAAAATCCCATACACACTTTCCAATATCGGGGATACGAAGACACTGGTGATCCATCCGGGATCCACGATCAGTCTTCACAGTTCAGAACAGGAAAAAGAAGATGCAGGTGTTTTCGAAGATCTGATCCGGGTGAGTGTGGGAATCGAAGATATCGAAGATCTGAAAGCAGATTTTGCACAGGCGATCGAAAAGATCGGACAGCGGTAAGGTAAAGGAGAGAGAACGATGGCACAGAAAGTAGATTACGCAGCCTTAAAAAAGGGCGGTTATATGAGACAAAAACAGAAAGGTTACGGTTCCCTGCGACTGGCAGTGATCGGTGGTAATCTGACAGCAGAAAATATCAAAAAAGTGGCGGAAGTAGCAGAAAAATACGGCCGCGGCTATGTACATATGACATCCCGTCAGGGAATCGAGATTCCGTTTATCAAAGTGGAAGAACTTGCCGAGGTAAAAGAAGAACTGGCAAAAGGCGGTGTGGGAACCGGCGTGTGCGGCCCACGTGTCCGTACCATCACAGCCTGCCAGGGATCGGAAGTTTGTCCCAGCGGATGTATCGACACCTACACACTGGCAAAAGAACTGGATGCCAGATATTTCGGACGGGAACTTCCGCATAAGTTCAAATTCGGTGTTACCGGATGTCAGAATAACTGTCTGAAAGCCGAAGAAAATGATGTGGGAATCAAAGGTGGTATGAACATCGCATACAAAGAAGACGACTGTATCTCCTGTGGTGTATGTGTGAAAGCTGTCGCCAGGAAGCACTGAAAATGGTAGACGGTAAAGTAGAGCTGGATGCAGAGAAATGTAATCACTGCGGTCGCTGTGTCAAGAGCTGCCCTGTGGATGCATGGGAGGGAACTCCGGGATATATTGTATCTTTTGGCGGAACTTTCGGAAATAACATCTACAAAGGAGAAGAACTGCTTCCGCTGATCCCGGACAAGGAAACCCTGTTTCGTGTGACCGATGCGGCGATCACTTTCTTTGAGAAAAATGCAAATCCAAGCGAACGTTTTCGTAAGACGTTGCAGCGTGTGGGAGAGGAAGATTTCCACAAGCAGTTGAAAGAAGCGTACGAGGGACAGTGAAAGGAGAACCATCATGGCTGAATTAGATTTTGAAGTAACCGATGAGGTTGATATTACCGATAAAGTATGCCCCCTGACATTCGTAAAGGCAAAAGTTGCCATCGAAGAACTGGAGGATGGAGAGGTCCTGGCTGTCCGCATGAACGACGGGGAACCGGTACAGAATGTTCCGCGAAGCATGAAAGAAGAAGGACATAAAGTACTGAAATTAACCGACAATGAAGACGGCACTTACACCATGTATGTAAAAAAGGTGGAAGAATAATGGCAGTACGGGTAAGCAAAACAGATTTTGAAGAGAAAGTATTGAACGAATCGCTTCCGGTTCTGGTGGATTTTTATTCCGATTCCTGTGTGGCGTGCAAAAAACTGGCGCCGGTTTTAGGAAATGCGGAAGATGATTATGAAGATAAGGTCAAAGTATATAAGGTAAATACAAACTTTGATGTGGAACTGGCTGAGCAGTATGAAGTGCAGTCTAATCCGACCCTGATCCTCTTTAAAGACGGACAGGTGAAAGACCGGAAAGTGGGTGCACTGAAACAGGCAGATTTAAACAGCTGGATCGAAGAACAGATCTGAAGAGAGTATAGAGAGACATAAAGGAGAAAAGATATGGTTATCACAGTAGCAGGAGAGAAAAAAGAAGTAAAAGACGGACTGACACTGCCGGAGCTGATCGAGCAGGAAAATGTAGAGATGCCGGAATATGTAACCGTTTCTATCAATGAAGAATTTATTGCAACCGAGGATAAAGAGTCTACCGTGTTAAAAGAGGGAGACAATGTAGAGTTCCTGTACTTCATGGGAGGTGGATGCTAAATGGCAATGACAGATGAACAGATCGAGCGTTATTCTCGCCACATCATCTTAAAAGAAGTTGGAGCCAAGGGACAGAAGAAGCTCCTGAAGGGCAAAGTCCTGATCATCGGAGCCGGTGGTCTTGGTGCACCGGCAGCCATGTATCTGGCAGCAGCCGGCGTGGGAACCATCGGTATCGTGGATGCAGACGAGGTGGATCTTTCCAATCTGCAAAGACAGATTATCCACAGTACCGCAGATATCGGAAAAGCAAAGGTAAAATCAGCGAAAGAGACCATGAACGCCATGAATCCGGATGTAAAGGTAAAAACTTACCGGATGTTCGTGGATGCATCTAATATCCGGGAACTGATCCGGGAGTATGATTTTATCATTGATGGAACGGATAATTTCCCGGCAAAATTTCTGATTAACGATGCCTGTGTCCTGGAGAAAAAACCATTTTCTCATGCAGGAATCATCCGTTTCAAAGGTCAGCTGATGAATTATGTACCGGGGCAGGGACCGTGTTACCGTTGTGTCTTCAAGAATCCGCCGCCAAAAGATGCCGTTCCGACCTGTAAACAGGCAGGTGTCATCGGAGCGATGGGTGGTGTCATCGGATCTTTACAGGCGATGGAAGCGATCAAGTATCTGATCGGTGTTGGAGATCTTTTAACAGGTTCTCTGTTGACGTTTGATGCGTTGACGATGGAGTTCCACAAGATCAAACTGCCGAAAGATACACATAAGTGCCCGGTATGTGGAGACAACCCGACGATCCTGGAGCCGATCGATTACGAGCAGGAAGTCTGCGAGGAGACAGCAGGGCGGTTTGCGACGAGAGAAGAGCAGTAATGAAGAATATCAATATCAGCTTCCCGGAGTGCCTGGTGTTTCCGGGCAGAAGCAGAGGAAACAGAAAAGGCAGAATGGGAAGAGGAGACAGTTATGGCGATTATAAGAATGAGAGATCATCTCTATGATGAGATTGTAAATTATGCAAAGGAACATCTTCCGGAGGAAGCCTGCGGTCTTCTCGCCGGGGTGGAAACAGAAGAGGGAAGAGAGATCCAGAAGGTGTATTTTCTGGAAAATAAGGATCATGCGGAAGATCACTTTACGCTGGATCCGAGAGATCAGATGAATGCAATCAAAGATATGCGCGCCAATGGGTTAAAACCGCTGGGAAACTGGCATTCTCATCCGTCTTCTCCGTCACGGCCGTCGGTGGAGGATATTCGGCTGGCGTTTGATTCGAAGGCCAGTTATCTGATTTTGTCGTTGATGGCGGAGTATCCGGTGTTGAACAGTTTTCATGTGGAAAGCGGAGCGTGGACAAAAGAGGATCTGCGGATCTATTCGGAGGAGTATTTTTTCTGAGGCTTGCGGATACTTTATATGTAACTATTCAGTAGTCACTGTACCGCGAGGTGTTTTGGCATGAATATGCCAAAATCCCGAGACATACAAGCCAAAATGCCATCACCGAAGGTGATTTTACATGCATTTTGCACGTAACTGTGAAGGTACTGAACAGTTACGTTTATATAAGATTAATGCTAAGAAGAGAAGTGCGAAGTGTATCGTTTGAAAGTAAGCGGTATAGTTCGTACTTTTTTTACGCGAGCAACGAGCCAAAGTCCATGCTTGCATGAGACCTTGGCGACTGCCGCGATAACTTGAGAAACTCGCAAAGCGTGTTTCTCATAGTTGTGGTTTGCTGTGTTTGGATTCTTTCTTGTAAAGGGGTTGGGGGCGTGATATTATAGCATATGAATAATAAATAGTTAAGGGTTTTAATATAGGGAAAATACGGATTATGAATTATAGAGTGGTACGGATAGAGGAAGATGTGGAGTTTGGCTGCGAGGAGCGGAAAGAGGGAGATCCGGTGATGGCAGTGGTTCGACTGGAGGACGAGGACGGGGATGTAAAAATCGTTCGGCAGAGGGATCAGATGTTGTATGACAGGGATATTAATGAAGGGGATCGGGTTTGGTTTGATGAAAGGCAGGAGTTGGTAAAGTGAGATATTGCCTGCATGAACGAAAGACTGGCTGCACAGACGAAAGCCCGCACTGACCCGGTAAGGTCAGACAACCGCTGGCAACGCCAAGCTGAGCTAAGTCCTAAGAAGAACTATTATGCCAGTTCGCGGAGAGCCGCTCACTGTCAAGTTCTTCTAAGGACTGGATCTCATCCTGGCTAAGAGCGCCAGCAAAAGGCTGTCTGGCCTTACCGGTCAGTGTGGGCTTTCTGGGTGTTGGCGGCGGGAAGGTGAGATGAAACGATTTCCTGTATCTTTGAGCAGTTCTTTGTGATAAAGTGGGACAAGGAATCTGATGTGAAATCAGTAGAAAATCAACGGAATCCGAAGAAAAATCAGCGAATTCAAAAAATTAAAATCGGATTTTAGTGTAGGAAAGGAAAAGTAAAATAATATATGGATATGTATGAAGTATTGAAACGATATTTCGGGTATGACGGGTTCCGGAACGGGCAGGAGGATCTGATCGGGGCAATCTTATCCGGGAGGGATGTTCTGGGGATTATGCCTACGGGGGCGGGGAAGTCGATTTGTTATCAGGTTCCGGCGTTGCTTTTGCCGGGGATTACGGTTGTGATTTCTCCGTTGATTTCTTTGATGAAGGATCAGGTGCGGGCGTGAATGAGCCGGGATTCATGCGGCGTATATTAACAGTTCGCTTACGGAAGGTCAGATTTATAAGGCGATGGAATATGCGGTGCAGGGGCGGTATAAGATTATTTATGTGGCGCCGGAACGGTTGTTGACGCCGCTGTTTCTTGATTTTGCACAGAGGGTGCAGATCAGTATGGTGACGGTGGATGAGGCACACTGTATTTCCCAGTGGGGACAGGATTTCCGGCCGAGTTATCTGAATATTGTGGAGTTTGTGAATCAGCTGGCGGTGCGGCCGGTGGTGAGTGCGTTTACGGCGACGGCAACGGAGCAGGTGCGGGACGATATTTTGTGTGTGCTGGGGCTTCGGAGTCCGAAGGTGCTGGTGACGGGGTTTGACCGGGCGAATCTTTATTTTGAGGTGCGGACAGGGAATAAGAAGGCGGAGTTGCTGGATTATGTGAAGGAACACCGGACGGAGAGCGGGATTGTTTACTGTGCGACCAGAAAGAACGTGGAAGAGGTATGCACGATGTTACAGATGGAAGATATACCGGCGACCAGATATCATGCGGGGCTTTCTGCGGAAGAGAGAAAGAGCAATCAGGATCTTTTTATTTTTGATGAAAAGCCGGTGATGGTGGCGACGAATGCATTTGGTATGGGGATCGATAAGTCAAATGTCCGGTATGTGGTACATTATAATATGCCGCAGAGCATGGAAAATTACTATCAGGAAGCGGGACGAGCCGGGCGTGACGGGGAGCGGGCAGAATGTATCCTGCTGTATTCCCCACAGGATGTCCGGATCAATCAGTTTTTGTTAGAGGAAAAGGATCTGCGGGAGGATATGGACAGGGAAGAGGCGGAAGCAGTCCGGGAGCGGGATGCACAGCGTCTGCGGATGATGACGTTTTACAGCACGACAAAGGACTGTCTGCGTGGTTTTATCCTGAAATATTTCGGTGAGAAAGGTCCGAGGCGGTGCGAAAACTGTTCGAACTGCTCCATGAGTATGTGGAGGAGGATGTGACGGAGATTTGCCGGGATATTATGGAATGTATCACGGAACTGCCGAGAAATTACGGTGCAGGAACGATCGCCGCGGTTCTCCGGGGAAGTCAGAATGCGAAAGTAAAATCGTATGGGCTGGAAGCTGTGGAAAGTTATGGAAAACAGAAACAGACTACCGAGCCGCGCCTGAAGGAGATCATCGGGGAACTTCTGGCACAGGGATATCTGTGGGCGACACCGGACAAATATGCACTGATTCATCTGGAAGAAAAGGGCGAGGATTTTCTGGAGGAGGATGAGAAGATCGTGATGAAATTCTCAAAACCAAAGGAGAAAAAGACGAAAACAGATGGCAGCGGGAAAAAGATCCGGAAACGCGCCGGGCTTACGGAAGATCTGGATGCTGCCTCCTGGCAGTTATTTGAGCGGCTGCGTCAGCTTCGCCTCACGATCGCCGGAGAACAGAAAGTGCCGCCGTATATCGTATTCAGTGATAAAACGTTGATTGATATGTGCGTGAAAAAACCCACCGACCGGGCTTCCATGCTGGAGGTGTCCGGCGTGGGTGAGGCGAAGTATGAGAAATATGGGGAACGGTTCTTAGAGGAACTCGCTAAAAAGTAGTAAAATACCAGTTGCCATTTTTGCTGTATTATGCGGCGGATTGTTCCTTGAAAAATCGAATAGCACATGATAAATTATAAATGTGACATAAAAAAAGTCATATTTATAAAAAGGTGATTGATATGAAAGAATTCTTGGAAAAATCATTACGACAAAATGTAAGAATGACGGAGAATAAAGAGATATATAAAAAGCTGCCATTAGCATATCGTGAAGATATGATATCTTTACAGTGGAGACGAATGGTGTATTATGGATGGCTATTCAGCTAGAGATGATGTTGGACTTGTCCTGTTGCGGAGAGACAGAACTTGCGTGGAAAAAATGACAGGGTTAAACTGTGCAATATTTCTTGAACGAACGACATTCTATATAAAAGAAAAGTTGATGGAAGAGGGAATCCCTTTTGTAATAGAGGGAAAACAGGTATTTCTTCCGTTTATTGGATATTTGTCGAGTAAGTCAAATGAAAGAGAATTATCCCCAGTTCATTTGATTTCATTTCTGACGCAAAAAATGCTTCTGTTGGCTATTTATGAACGATGGATGGAAGTGAAAGTATCTGATGCGGCGAAACGAATGGGAGTGTCAACAAAATCTGCAAGCCGGTGCTTTGATGAGTTAGAATATTTAAATATTGGCGTGTTAGATATGAAAGGTAAATCAAGAGTCATCAATATCCCGGATGATCGAAAACAATTATGGCAGCAGATTGAGAGTGTATTAAGAAATCCGGTGATTCGAAGATTTGTTCTAAGAAAAGATATGAAACTAGAAAAGAAAGCAGGTATTTCTGCTTTGTGTGAGTATTCTCTTTTGTCCGATAATGCTTATCCTACTTATGCAGTAACGAAGAAAGAGTTGAAAGCTAGTGGGGTGAAAGTGGAAAAACAAGCTAGTGAATTGGAAGAAATTGGCTGTGTTGTTTTTGAACTGGGATATTTTATAGATTTTCTGGGAAAAGGATTGCAGGATCCCTTTAGTGTGGTACTGTCGCAGACAAGAGAGGAACAGGAAGAGGAACGAATTGATATTTCAATTAATAAAATGTTGGAGGAATATGTATGGTCAAAGGATTAGATACATTTCGGAGATACTTTGCAGATTATGAAGAACAGTATGTTTTAATAGGTGGTGCAGCCTGCGATATTTTATTTGAGAGTAATGAAGTAAATTTCAGAGCTACAAGGGATCTGGATATGGTTTTAATCGTTGAAGCATTGACTCCGGAGTTTGGAGAGAAATTTTGGAAGTTCATAGTGGATGGAAGATACAGAAATAAAGCAACAAACGGTGTCAATCCTCAATTTTATAGATTTGATAAACCAGAAGACGATAAATTTCCCAAAATGATTGAATTGTTTTGCAGAAGTGATTTTGAACTTAAAAATGCAGAAGGAATTACCCCGGTTCATATTGATAATGAGGTATCCAGTTTATCAGCAATTCTTTTGAATGATGATTACTATGAGGCACTTCTTAATGGAAAAGTTATAAGAAATGGACTTTCTGTTCTAAGACCGGAATATATCATTCTTTTTAAAGCAAAAGCATATCTCGATTTAAAAAATGCGGAAAGACTCAGGTGAAAAAGTTGATTCCAGTGATGTTAAGAAACATAAAAAAGATATTTTGCGCATTGCTTCGGAACTTATGCTTGAAAAAGTAGAAGAATTGCCGATAGCAGTAGATGCTGATATACATAGCTTTATTGACCAATTGGAACAGGAGCCATTTGATCAAAATTCATTGAAGAGATATGGTTTGAAAAATGAGGATATTATGGAATTGTTAAAGAAAGTGTTCGGATAAAATGTGGTGTGGAAATGCAATCTCAATCATGAAAAACTAAGCAATGCGAGGGTGTGCAACAATGATAAAACTTTCTATAAAGTATCCCTTTTTATATAACTTATCTATTTGCCCTTCATAAGATAGGTGTGATTTCACTTCATTCAAAAAATATCTCCGTATAAAAAATGTCTCCCCTGGGGCACATCGTTGAGAGGTGTGGGGAGTCCTGTTGGTATTATTGTATTTACTTACGTCCCTGCGCCTTCAACGGAAGCGTCACAGTGATCAGCAGAGAGTGTTCATCCTGCGTGGTTGCTGTGATTTTTCCTTTATGGGTATTGACCACGGCAGCGGCAATGGAGAGTCCGAGACCGTAGCCACCGGTCCGGGAGCTTCTTGACTTATCTGTCCGGTAAAAACGGTCGAACAGGTGTGGCAGCTGTTCACGGTTGATGGAGTCGGCGGTGTTGTATACAGAAAGTTTCACGTTGTTTCCTGCTTTTTCAAGACGAAGGGAAATCTCGCCTTTCGGAGTGGAGTATTTCATCGCGTTATCTAACAGAATTGATACCAGCTGTGTGAGTGATTTTTCGTCTCCGTACAGGGAGATCATCGGCTGAATCAAAGTTTCAAAAGTCTTGTTCTGTGTGCGGGCAAGTGCCTGAAAAGACTGTACCGTTTCTTCTACCACATCCGAGAATGGGAAATCGATCATTTGCAGCCGGGTGCGTTCCTCTTCCATCCGGGAGAGTGTAATCAGGTTATTGGTCAGGGAAGTCAGGTGTTTTGTCTGCTCCTGAATATCTGCCAGCCAGAGCCCGGGACAGGGATTTTTCATCTTCTGCTATCAGTAATCGCATAAAACATACACCTCCGGTTATGGATAACATATATTTTTCTGAACTTAGTATGGAAAAAAAAGGAGAAAAATCAAATGAAAATACTGTGTGCAGGGTCAGAGAAATTCTGTAGCTGCTGTGAATGGAGTGACCGCAACATCCTGTAACAACAGGTTGACCATACAGAAAGAATACATTATACTTGCAGATAGAGGAAAAAGGAAGGAACGACACTTATGAATTATATTGTCTTTGATCTGGAGTGGAATCAGTGTCCTTACGGAAAAGGCCAGGAAAATGAAAGAATTCCCTTTGAGATTATTGAGATCGGAGCAGTAAAACTGAACAGTGAGCGACAGATCATAGACCAGTATCAGGTACTGATACAGCCGCGGGTATATAAGAAACTTCATCACCGTACCAGAGAGATCATCCAGATGGATATGAAACTGTTGGAACGGGAAGGGATTCCTTTTTACCGTGCTGTCAAAGAATTCTTGAAATGGTGCGGTGAGGATGCCCTTTTTTGCAGCTGGGGCAATTCCGATCTGCTGGAACTGCAGCGAAACATGAAATACTACGGCATCCTGCAGCTTTTAAAAGGACCGATCCGTTATCTGGATGTGCAAAAATTATTCAGTATCGACCGGGAGGACGGAGACAGCAGAAGGTCTCTGGAATATGCCGTGGATGTACTGGAGATAGAAAAACAGCAGGAATTTCACCGGGCACTGGCGGATTCCTGGTATACGGCAAAGGTTTTGATGCAGCTCCGAAGCGAGATCGTGGACACGTTTTATTCCATTGACTGCTATCAGAATCCGAAACGAAAGGAAGAAGAGATCAAAGTCTTTTATCCGGGGTATGAAAAATTTATTTCCCGGGAATTTGACTCCAAAGAAGAAGCCATGGCGGATAAGGAGATCACCAGCAGCCGCTGTCATCTGTGCAGAAAAAATATCCGCAAAAAGATCCGGTGGTTTGCGGCGGGGCAGAAGAATTATTACTGCCTGGCGTACTGTCCGTACATGGCTGGATGAAGGGCAAGATCCGGATGAAGAAGACGGAGCAGCAGAGTCTTTGCGGTAAAGACTATGAAATATACCACGGAAGAGGAAG
>ENA-OQIO01000201-OQIO01000201.1-human-gut-metagenome-genome-assembly--contig:-NODE-201-length-30880-cov-6.396937_pt1 | contig 30880 bp, 38 predicted proteins | sample MGYA00242573_ERZ504737 | MGnify/ENA primary metagenome ERZ504737 (study PRJEB26092, sample SAMD00036203) | human gut metagenome | host: Homo sapiens | study: EMG produced TPA metagenomics assembly of...
TCGCGCGCGCGACGGCCAGGCCGCCATCGGGACCCTGGGCGCGGCGCAGGCCAAACTCGGCCACGGGACGGCCGTCCGCCGCCAACACCACGCGCGCAGTCTTGGTGGCGACAAGTGTCTGGAAGCCGACGATGTTGAGCAGCGCCGTCTCGAGCAGCTGGCACTCCAACGCGGGGCCGGTGACGCGCACCATGGGCTCGCGCGGAAAGACGAGCTCGCCCTCGGGGACGGCGTCGATGTTTACATGCGCACGAAAATCGCGCAGGTAGTCGAGGAATCCAGGCTTGAACATCGCGCCGCCGGCCGGGGCCTGGAGCGAGGCGAGGTAGTCGATGTCCTCGGGCGTAAAGCGCAGGTTCTCGACCAGCTCGGGCAGCTCGGCGGTACCGCACATGACGGCGTAGGCGCTACCAAAGGGATGGTCGCGGTAAAACGCGGTAAAACAACCCTGCTCGTTGGCCTTGCCGCTCTCCCACAGGCCCTGGGCCATAGTGAGCTCGTACAGATCGGTGAGCATTGCAATGTCGGTGGGATGCGAGATGTCGGTCAAAGCCATGGGGCGACCTTTCGGATGCGTGGTACAGAATTTGAGGGTTGGACGAGGCGGACGTGCGGGCATGGAGCCCGGCGCGAACAGGTTAGTGCAGGCCCATGCTGCCGGTGATCGTGTAGACCATAAAGACGATAAACGCGATGAGGCGAGCACGATGATGATTTTTTGAGCCGGAGCCATGCCGGGAATCTCGCCCTCGGCTGTAGGCTCCTTGGAGGTGACCATGCGCTGGGCAAAGGTCATCTCGTCACGACTCGGCTTGGGCTCGGCGGGCTTGGGATGAGCCACCTTTTTAGGTTGAGGTTTGGGTGCGGCAGGCGCAGGCTTCGCAGTGGCGGGCTTGGGCGCGGGCGCGGGCTTGCGCTCGGATGCGGCCCTCGTGGCGGCTTCCTCGGCCTTTGCGCGCTCGGCACGCAGGGCAGCCAGCTCCTCACGCTCGCGACGAGCCTCTTCCTGAGCCTCGCGGCGGGCCTTCTCGGCGCGGAGCTCTTCCAACTCGGCGCGCTCCTCGTCGGACAATGGTTGGGACTCAAGCTCGGCCATAGTACCGCCCTTTCTTTTTAAAAAAAGCCGCCGACACAATGTCAGCGGCTTATCAAATCCAAGGGTGGAGACGAAGGGAGTCGAACCCTCGGCCTCTGCCATGCGACGGCAGCGCTCTCCCAACTGAGCTACGTCCCCAGGACAAGTTGTTATTTTACCTACGGCTCGCCAACTGTCAACGCCCAATACCCAGTCTTTTTGGGACGGAGCCATTTTGACTACTTTTCGAGCAGGCAATCCTCTCAATGATTTTTTAATCCCCGTCCCAGAAAAATCATCGGTGAACGCGCTACTTTGCGCTGGTGAGGACGCCGGTGGTATCAAACGCTGGGGTGAAGCTCTCGTCAACCGCGCCGCCCTCTTGCCAGAACATCGTCGTAAAGCCCAGGTCGTCAGAATGATCGAGCACCCGCTCGTACTCATCGCGCGTCACGGCACGCGCCAGGTCGCCGCCCTGCTCGCGCATGAGCGCATTGGGCGTGTACTGGTTCATGACCGAGATCGGCACATCGCCCACCGTCTGCCACACAAGGTCCAGTACGCGACACGAATCGTCCGCATGCCCCGGCAGCACCAGGTGACGCACGATCATGCCGCGCTTCATGAGCCCGTCCTCGTCCACCAGCTCTCCCCCGCGGCGTTCGATCTCGCGTGCCATTTGCGCCAAGCCCGACACGGCCACACGCGGGTAGTCCTTAATGTGGGAGAGCGACTGCGCAAGCCCCGCATCGGCATATTTAAAGTCGGTAAGCCACACGTCGACCAAATCGCCGAGCGCCGCCACGGCACTCGCGCGCTCATAACCGCTCGTGTTGTAGACGATTGGGATGGACAGCCCGCGCGCCCGTGCCGCGGCAATCGCAGCCGGCAGCAGGTGCGCGTAGTGTGTCGCCGTCACCAGGTTAATATTGTTCGCACCCTGGTCCTGCAGCTCCAACATAATCTCGACCAGGCGCTCGGGCGAAATCTCAAGCCCAAAATTGCCCGTCGAGATCTCGTGGTTCTGACAATAGACGCATTTGAGCGAGCAGCCGCTAAAGAAGATCGTGCCCGAACCGGCCTCGCCCGAGATAGGCGGCTCCTCCCACATATGAAGCGCCGCGCGGGCCACCTTGAGCGTGTCGTTAGCACCGCATACGCCGTGCGCACCCTCATCGCGCGCCGCACCGCAACGTCGCGGACACAAATGGCAGGCGGGCGAAAAAAGTTCGGTCAACGACGTCGGCATAAAAACATGCTCCAAAACAACGATTCAGCAGCTCAAACGCAAAAGGGCCAACCACACAGACGGCTCGAGCCCAAGGCGCCGTAATCGTCCGACACGATTTTTGTAATGTCAAGACTGGAATCCACAAAGTGCGGCTTTATGATGTAGGTATTCCGCCCCCCGCGGAGCAACTGGGTGAACCGTCGCGTTTATTTAGGGAGCCCACACAGTCGTACCTAGTACAGGTATCCTTCGTTGTTAAGGACGCTGGAACAGTCGATGAGGGCACCCACCTGTTTTAGGTGGGTTCATTTTCGTAACGTGGGGGGTGGTTTTCTTTTGCCGAAACTCGCCATTGCAAATCTCGCCCAGATTCCCAAAAGGCACCAGACTGAATCCCACCATCACTCGAATATCTGGTAAGCACGTGATTATCGCCCCGTGCAATTCCTCACACCCTCCTTGGTCGAGTATCATGGGTCAGCTATACCCTTTGCGGCATGGCATCCTTTGACCTTTTCCTTCGACGCTTGGCGGTTTATCGATTCATGGCTTCCTCCACGAGCTTCATACCGTACCTTTGCGTGGCGGTCGCGGCTTTTATCACGACCTTCCTTGCGGTGCCCCTGGTCAAGCGCCTGGCAATCAAGCTCGACGCCGTCGACTATCCTTCCAAGCGCCGTATCAACACGAAACCCATCCCGCGCATGGGTGGCACGGCAGTCTTTTTGGGCCTCGTCGTCGCCTGCATCGTGCAGATCCTAGGTACCTGGTACCTGGGCTGGCCGCCCGTTTTGGTGCCCCACCCCCGTCTGCACATCAGCTACCCCATACTTGCGCTTTCTTTTACCGTTATCTTTGCGACCGGTGCGATCGACGACGTCCTCCAGCTCAAGCCCAAGCAAAAGCTGGCCGGCCAGGTCCTCGCCGCGCTTATCGCCTGCGTGGGCGCCTAAAAATCGGCGTCATCATCAACCGCTTGCCCCCGGCGAGATTATGCTCGGCTGGCTCGCCTACCCCATCACCGTAGTCTACCTGGTGGCGTTCACCAACATCATCAACCTCATTGACGGCCTTGACGGCCTGGCGACGGGTATCTGTGGCATCGCATCGTTCACGATGTTCTCGATGGCCGTTCTCTCGGGCCGCATCGATGCCGCCGCGCTCTCCATCGCGTTGTTTGGCGCCTGCTTGGCCTTTTTGCGCTACAACTTCAACCCCGCGAGTATCTTCTTGGGCGACTCGGGTTCGCTGCTGCTGGGCTTTGCGCTGGGTTCCATCTCGCTGCTCAACGTGAGCCGCACCGCCGCGCTCACCTCGCTCATCATCCGCTCATCGTGGCGGGCGTGCCTATCATCGATACGTTTAGCGCCATTGTGCGCCGCAAGCGCGCCCACATTAGCATTGGGCAGGCCGACAAGGGCCACATCCACCACCGCCTCATTCAAGAGGGCTACAACCAAAAGCAGGCCGTACTGCTCATCTATGCGTGGTGCATTATGCTTTCGGCCGGCGCCGCCGCCATCAATCAGGTCGAGGTCCCCATGCGCGTGCTCATCTTTACCGTGCTCGCCATTGGCTCGGCGGCCTTCGCCAAGCACCTGCACCTGTTTGAGCCCGTGCTGCGTCACCATTACAACAAGCGCACACACGAGGACGAGCTGGTAACCCCCGACGACCCTGCTTTTAAGCAGGAGGAGCAGGCAGCAGAGGATCGTAAGGAAGAGCGCCACCACAAGCTCTAGGGTAAGCTGCCGAGGATGTGCCCGGGCGCCGCTGACCAAGCGCGGCCGGGCCGCACCCAGCGCGCAAGCCGCCTCCCCTCCCGCCCCTCCAATAAACGCGTTATCATCTTGACCCATGAATATACGTTAGGAGCAATCATGCCAAACGAGAACAGCTACGAAGTCGCGTTGCAAAAGAGCAACGCCATTCGCGAGGGCCTGGCCAAAACGCCCGAGAAGTTCACCATGCTTACCGGCGACCGCCCCACCGGCCGCCTGCACCTGGGCCACTACTTTGGCACCCTCAAGGGCCGAGTTGAGCTGCAGAACATGGGCGCCAAGACCAACGTGCTCATCGCCGACTACCAGTCATCACCGACCGCGACACCACCGAGCACATCCAGGACAACGTGTACAACATGGTCATGGACTACCTTGCCTGCGGTATCGACCCCGACAAGACCATGATCTACGCGCACTCCGCCGTGCCCGCCGCCAACCAGCTCATGCTGCCGTTCCTGTCGCTGGTGTCCGAGGCCGAGCTGGCGCGCAACCCCACGGTCAAGGCCGAGATGGAGGCCTCGGGCCACGAGCTCACCGGCCTTTTGCTCACCTACCCGGTGCACCAGGCCTGCGACATCCTGTTCTGCAAGGGCAATGTGGTGCCCGTCGGCCGCGACCAGCTGCCGCACATCGAGCTCACCCGCACCATCGCCCGCCGCTTTAACAACCGCTACGGCAAGGTGTTCCCCGAGGTCGACGCGCTGCTGTCCGAGACCCCGCTGCTGCCCGGCCTGGACGGTCGCAAGATGAGCAAGAGCTACGGCAACGCCATCAACATCTCGATGACCGCCGAGGAGACGGCCAAGCGCATCAAGAAGAGCCAGACCGATTCCGAGCGCATGATCACGTTCGATCCCGAGAACCGTCCCGGCGTGTCCGGCCTGCTTTCGACGGCCGCCATCTGCACCGGCCGTTCCGAGATCGAGATTGCCGAGGAGATTGGCATGAGCGGCTCCGGCCAGCTCAAGAAGTACGTGACCGAGGCCGTCAACGAGTACTTCGCGCCGATCCGCGAGCGTCGCCAGCGCTACGAGAACGATCTGGACTATGTGAAGGACGTGTTGCACGAGGGCAACCGTCGCGCCAACGAGATCGCCGAGCAGACCCTGGCCGAGGTTCGGGACGCCATGGGCATGGTGTACTAGACCGATCTGCTGGCTTGAGCTTTTGATTGCTTTAGGGCGGACGCTACGGCGTCCGCCTTTTTTGTTGCCCGACCGGTTCGGCTCCGGCCACCGCACTCCCCCGATAAACAGGAACGGGCCCGCCGGCAGTCAGTTGCCAGCGGGCCCGTTCCCGAAGTACACCGTTGAATCGCACAGAGGGGAGGAATGCGAATCAAACTCAACGGGGCAGGCTTTTTCATCGCCTAATGCCTGTTCCGTTGCTGAATATAATATAGTTCACCGTGGCTTACTTTGTAACCTCAATATGCGCCGCCACACCTTCTCCATAAGTTAGCCCCGGTAAACCTGCAATGGAAAACCATCACAAAGGGGACAGGCACCTTCGTGGTGGTTTTGGCCACGACAGAACTGTTAGAGTCCAGCTGGCCAGCGACAGGCGGCCAAGTCGACGTGCATGGAATCGGTAAACGCCACGCCCTCCCCCATTAAGAGCTCGCGCTGAGCATCGGGACCGCCAAAGGCAAAGCCCTCACAGATACGGCCGTCGGCAAACACCACGCGATGACAGGGAATTTGACCAGGGCGTGGGTTGCTATGCAGCGCATACCCCACATAGCGTGCACTTCGCGCGCGACCGGCGAGCAGCGCCACCTGACCGTACGTGGCGACCATCCCCTCGGGGATCTGCTCGACCACCTCATACACCTGCTCAAAAAAGCCCTCAGACGCCATCGCTCGCTCCCTTCTCCGCATTAACAGCATAAAGAAATGATCCTTGGGGACGGAGGAAAACGGATCATTCGCGGCCTCCGTGCGGTCGATGATCCGTTTTCCTCCGTCCCCAAGGGATCATTTGTTGGCAGGTTGGTTAGTTGGCGGGCTGGAAGAAGGCTACGGCTACGGCACCGGGGCCTACGTGGGTACCGATGGTGGCACCGATGGTGTGAACGGGCAGCTCGCCCTCGGTGTGGCCAGCCCACAGTGCCGCGCTGTCCTCGATATACTTCTTGAGCACCGCATCCGAAAGGCCCGTATAGCCGAGCGCCAGCGGCATGGAAAAGTCGATGCCGCCCGCCTTTTCGACCTTTTGGTTCAGCAGGTTGCGGCCGTTCTTGGAACCGCGTGCCTTGCCCAGCTGCACGATTAGACCATCCTCGACAGCTACCACAGGCTTTACGTTGAGCAGCGTACCCACGGCGCCGGCAGCAGCAGACAGGCGACCGCCGCGCACCAGGTACTCCAGCGTCTCGAGCAGGCCGATAACCACCACGCGGTCGCGCACGGCCTCGACCGCCGCCGCGATCTGGGCCGCGCTACGGCCCTCGTCCACCAAGCGCAGCGCATACTCAACCAGGATGCGTTCACCCAGGGTGACGTTGTTGCTATCAACCACGTACACATCGCCGCCCGGCGCCTCGGCTAGTGCGGTACGGGCGCTCTGATTGGTGCCCGAGAGCTTAGCGCCCACGGTAATAATCACAGCCTCATCGCCGGCTTCGCGAACCTCGGCGATAGCCTGCGAAAACGCGTACGGGTTGACCTGACCGGTCTTGGGCAGCTCATCGCGCTCCACGAGCATCTCGTAAAAGCGCTGGTGATCGATGTCGATGCCATCCATGAACACATCGGTTCCAAAGGTGACGGACAGCGGCAAAACGGCCAGTGCCGGATGCTCGGCCGGCGACATATCGCTTGCGGAATCGGTAATAATGCGGACTGACATAGCGAATCCTTTCTTGCGCAGGTCCCGCGCAGGGAATTTTGACAGCAATGCCCCGGCACGGTATACGCGCTTAAACGGGACGATGCAGTTGTTAATGGGAAGCAAATGCCCAGGCGGCCCTACAGCTCGCGCAAGGTGTTGAGAATCGTACGCAGCGACGCATACATCTGCTCACGCTGCTCCACGCCCATGGCCTTGCCGGTGGTGTCGAGCACTTCACGAATAATGCAATCGGCCTCGTTCATGCTCTCGCCGCCCAACGTGGTCAGTCGAACCGGGGCGCGATACTTAACGGCGGCATCGCCCGAATCGTCGACTTCGACGTAGCCGCCCTCCTCCAGATGCGCCAGCGTGCGCGAGACGGCAGCGCGGGTCACGCCAGCCATGCGGGCGAGGTCGGCACCAGTCAGGCCGTCCTTGCTGCGCTCAAGATAGTACAGGCACATGATGTCGGAGCCTTAAGGCCCAGCCTTGCGCCCTCAGATGTCTTAATGCGCTGGATCTCCTTGTAGAGTCCGCTGATCAGTCCGACAAAGTCCTCGAAACGTGTCTCGTCGCTCTGCTGCATGGGAGACGACCGCCTTTCGCTTGCATAATGCTAACGGGTAAACATCTTAACCATACCCAACGGCCGCCAGCCCTGAACGACCTATTTGTTGACCCATCAACATAAAAACCACCATAAAGGGGACACTGTCCCCTTGATGGTGGTTGTGGGTCTGAGGCGACGCTAGTGGCGGAGCCCCAGCAGGCCGCGTCCGCGATGACGGGCGTCGACGTGCACCTGAGCGTGCGGACCGGCGGCCTTGACGGACTCGGGCAGGTGCGAGTACTTCTTCTCGAAGTTCTCCTCGAACATCACGGCCAGGTTGTGCGCGGCCTCGTCGTAGCGAGCGGTGCTCTGCCAGTACTGGCGCGGCACCAGAATGCCGTCGGGCACGCCATGGCACGTGGTGGGAATGTCGACGTTAAAGATGTCGTCGTGCACGAACTCGCTGTCCTCGATGGTACCGTCGAGAGCGCGGGCCACCAGGGCACGCGTGTAGGCAAGCTCGATGCGATGGCCCACGCCGTAGCCGCCGCCGATCCAGCCGGTGTTGACCAGGTACACACGCGTGCGGCCGTCGGCAATGCGCTCGCCGAGCATCTTGGCGTAAACCATGGGGTCGAGCGGCATAAACGGCTCACCGAACAGCGAGGAGAACGTGGGCGTGGGCTCGGTGACGCCGACCTCGGTGCCAGGAATCTTGGCGGTGAAGCCCGTCACAAAGTGATACATGGCAGCGTCGGCCGTCAGGCGCGAGATGGGCGGCAGCACGCCAAAGGCATCGCAGGTCAAAAACAGCACGACGCTCGGGGTGGTGCCCATGCCCTTGGCCCACGCGTTGGGAATATGCTCGACGGGATAGGCCACGCGCGTGTTGTGCGTGATCGAGACGTCATCGTAGTTGGCTTGCGATTCTCGTCGAGCACCACGTTTCGCAGATGGCGCCAAAGCGAACGGCGTTGAAGATCTCGGGCTCGTGGAACGCGTCCAGGCCCTCGCACTTGGCGTAGCAGCCGCCCTCGACGTTAAAGATGCCCATGTCGGACCAACCGTGCTCGTCGTCGCCGATCAGCAGGCGCGTAGGGTTGGCCGAAAGCGTGGTCTTGCCCGTGCCGGAGAGGCCAAAGAACACCGCGGTCTCGTGCGTGACGGGATCCATGCTGGCCGAGCAGTGCATGGGCAGCACGTCGTCCTCGACGGGCAGCAGGTAGTTCATGACGCTGAAGATGGACTTTTTGATTTCGCCGGAGTAGCCGGTGCCGGCAACCAGAATCACACGCTCCTGGAAGTTGATAACCACGGCGGCGCTGGAGTTGAGGCCCTTGATGGCGGGGTCGCACTGGTAACCGGGCGCCGCGAGCACACAAAAGTCCGGCTCGCCGGTGCGCGCAATTTCGCGGGCGAGCGGACGGGCGAGCATCTGCTTAATAAAGAGCGCCTGGCTGGCACGCTCGCAGGCGACGAGCAGGCGACGCGTGTGGTTGCGGTCGGCGCCGGCCATGCCGCGAGTGACGAACACATCGCGCTCGTTGAGATAGTCGACGATGCCGGCCTTGATGGTCTCGTAGCTCTCGATCGAAAGCGGTCGGTTGACGGCGCCCCAGGCAATCTTATCGTGGACATCGGGGGTGTCAACGATAAAGCGATCGTTGGGAGAACGACCAGTGCGCTCCCCCGTCTCGATCACCAGCGCGCCGTTGGATGCCATGCGGCCTTCTTCGCGGCGGATGGCGTACTCGACGAGCTCCGCGGCGGGTAGATCGACCAACAGGCGGGGCTGATTATCGGCGGGATCTTCGACCAGCGTAATGCCAAAGTTGGACAAAACTTCTGCAGGGGTAACACCAGACATGGGGCCTCCTTTAAAAACGCGACACGCGGACGCGGCGCGCACTTTACTCACGTAAAGCCCGTTGTACCCGATATGCAAAAACGTTTTTGCGGCAACGGCGAAGCGCCCGCCCAACGGTCAAAAATCGCACGCAAGCGGCCTAGTCATTGGGGACATTCTTGAATGGCTAGCTGTTGGGGACACTCTTGAACAGGCAACAGCCAAGTGCCGGCACTTAGGGACGCTCCCAAAGTGTCGGCACATAAGGAACGTCCCTAAGTGCCGACTACTGAATGGCGCCGCCGATAATATTGAACAACCTGTTCAAAAACACGAGCAAACGCCGTCGTGTCTATACTAGAGCGCAGCAATAGAAAGGACTCCGCCTTGAGCATCTCGCCTCTCGATAATATTCGCCGCGCCATCGCCCGCCGCAATGGCGTCGCCGACCCCGCCGTAGCGAGCAGCGACACTGCAAAGGCCCAAGGCGGACGCATCGAGAACGGCCTCTTCCTGCCTCCCACACGGCCGAGGAGCTCGCACGCATCCAGGAGCTGAGCCAGCGCAACGCCGGCGGGCCCAATAGCGGCCAAGCCACACGTCGCCGGCGCGAGGGCGATCGCGAGCCCGGCCCCGTCCGCCGCATGGTGAACGCCTGGTGGAACCGCCTGCTCGGCGCTGTCTACGGCGGCGGCTTCTCCACGCAGGAAGCCGAATACGAGGAACACGCCGCCCGCCGCGACTATCTCTGGAATACCCTGGGCACCGCCGTGTGGGGCTTCGCGTTTCCGCTGCTCACCATCGTGTCCACGCAGCTTGTGGGCGCCGAGGAAGCAGGTAAATTCTCCATCGCCTTTGTCACCGGCACACTCATCATGATCGCGTGCAACTACGGCGTGCGCAATTTCCAGGTCTCGGACATCGACGAGAAGACCTCCTTTGCCTCTTACCAGCTCAATCGCTGGCTTTGCGGAGCGCTCACCCTAGGCTGCGGCCTCATGTACAGCACGCCCGCGGCTACGATGCGCAGATGGCCACGATCGGCCTGGGCGTCTACCTGTATAAAGTGATCGACGGTGTGGCGGACGTGTACGAGGGCCGCCTACAGCAGGCCGATAAACTCTACCTGGCCGGCATGAGCCAAACGCTACGCTCCGCCGGCGTCATCGCGGTCTTTAGCGTGGCGCTGTTCCTTACGCGCAGCATGCCCATCGCGGCCATGGCCATGGGTGTCACAGCCATCGCCTCGCTCGTGCTGGTCACCGCGCCGCTCGCCCTGCTCGAGACCGAAAAATCACGCCGCGTGAGCCTGCGCGAGGTCGGCCACCTGTTTGTCCAGTGCGCTCCGCTCTTTGGCGCGCTCTTTTTGTTCAACCTTATCGAGAGCATGCCCAAGTTTGTTATGGAAGGCACGCTGGCTTACAAATACCAGCTGTACTTTAATGCCCTGTTCTTTCCGGCGCAGGCTATTTTGCTGAGCATCGGATTTGTCTATAAACCGCAGCTTTTGCGTCTGTCGAGCATTTGGGCGAACCCGCGCAAGCGCCGCCGTTTTGACTTGATTATTATTGCCGTTATGGCGCTGATCGTGGCCATCACCGGCGTATGCGCCGCATTTATGGCCGGCCCCGGCATTCCCCTCATGAGCTTTATGTACGGCCTCAACTTTGAGCGCTACCGCACATTGGCGCTGCTGATGGTCGTCGCCGGCGGCGTAACCGCGGCCATCGATTTTATCTACGCCATCATCACAGTGCTGCGCCACGCTGGAGACGTCACCAAGATCTACCTGATCTGCTTTGCCGTGAGCGTAGTGCTCCCGGTGATCCTGATCAACCTGCTGGGCCTGATGGGTGCCGTCGTGAGCTACCTGGCTATCATGGCCCTACTGCTGGTGCTGTTGATTGTCGAATACGCCCACATTCGCCAACGCATAGAACGCGACCGCAACCCGTACGGCGCCTAATTCGAATCAATTTGAAGAAAAGAAACGTAGATGTTTTGACACCGACAGCGAGCAGTCTCGAAGTGCCTCAGGTTGGCGCGAAAGAGGAGCGACGCGTACTTCCGTACGCGAGCGACGGTTTGAGCGACAAGATGGGGTGCTTCGGGGCTGCGCAGCGTCAACGTGGCCGCGTTCGGTAGAACGGCGGAACAAAGTTATTCGCCAGGAAGAATGTTTGCGTAGAACTCCGCCCCATCGTCCAGGCGCAGGATCCCGACGCGGCCGAACTCGGAACCGGTGGCCGCCGCACAGTCGATATCGATGCGATCGGGTACGCCGGCGGTATCCTCGCCACCCAAGCGCACCATCCGCCCGCGGCCCGACTCCTCATCGAGCCCTGCCAGGCCGCCAACCTCGCAATAACGCCCCAGCGACACCGTGGGCGTGTGGCCGCTCACCACGACCGGGCCCTTGCCCTCGGCAGAAAGCAGTCCCGTCGGGGCATCCCAATAGCCATGGCGAATCCAGAGCAAGTCATCGGACGACTGCACGGCGAGCATTTGCTGCAGCAGCTCGCTATCGGCATCAGCTGCTCCTCTGCCGTCGCCGCAATCGACACCATGCTCAAGAAAAAACGCACGCGCCGCCTCGGTCTGAATGCCGGCGTGCACCAGCAGATACGGTCGCTCGGCAGTCTCGACCACCGCATAGAGCGGCAGGGCGGCAGCCCAGCGCACCAGCTCCTCGTATGCCTCAAATTCCATTTCGTTGAGCTGCCGGCGCGTGGTCCAACCGCCGTTGATATCCCAGGTCTCGGCATCGAGCGGTCCTGGCCAATAATCGCGTCGAGCATAATCTGCTCGTGGTTGCCCTTAAGCACGCGAGCGTTGGGCAGCGACCGCACCAAGTTGATGACGCCGACCGGATCGGGGCCGCGGTCGATCATGTCGCCCAGCACATACAGCGTGTCGTCGGACGTCAGCGAGATCTTGGAAAGGGCCTCGTCCAGCGCGCGCACGTGCCCGTGAGCATCAGATGTCACATAGATCGCCATGGAACGCCTTTCCCTGCATTACGGTCGAAGCCCGAGGCCACGACTAAAACTTCAAGTTGAACTTAAACGTTACCCATTGTACTCCGATGCAATAACGGTGGAAAGTGCCACCACAGCCAACGGCCACAAGCGGCCGCCCGCACGCCCCGGAAATACCGCCTCGCCAGCATCCACGCCCCACCCAGCGCCTCCCGCGCCCCTGCCTCGTGTCGATAATGAGAACACACACGGCCCAACCCCATAAACCTACCATCTTTGGGTACAAATAACCGCAGACAACTGACCGTGCCACGCCAACCACCCAGGAGCGGACACTATCCATGAACCAGATACTTCTCTTTATCGGCCTCGTCATCATTTTGTGCCTGACCATCAAACCTGTCGGCAAAAAGCTTCCCTTCCCCACCCTACTCATTTTTATCGCGCTCGGCATGCTGCTGGGCGTCAACGGACCGGCGCACATCGACTTTAGCGACTACGCGCTCACCGAAACCGTCTGCAGCACGGCGCTGCTGTTCATCATGTTCTACGGCGGCTTTAACACCAACATCGACCGTGCCAAGCCCGTCGCCGTGCCCGCGGTGCTGCTGAGCACGCTCGGCGTTGTCATCACCGCTGGCATCACCGGCGTGTTCGCGCACTTCGCGCTGGGCTTCGACTGGATCGGCGGCCTGCTGCTAGGCTCGGTCGTGGCATCGACCGATGCGGCGAGCGTCTTTAGCGTGCTGCGCGAGCACAACCTGTCGCTGAGGAGCGGCACCGACTCTCTGCTCGAGGTCGAATCGGCTCCAACGACCCCGTCGCCTACATGCTCACCGCGGTGCTCGCGACCCTTGCGGCGGGCGGCAATATCGACATTCCCGTACTGCTGGCCAAGCAGATCATCCTGGGCGTGGGGCTGGGCCTTGTCATCGGCTGGACATCCAGCCGCCTGATTGAACGCGCACACGCAACGGCCGAGGGCGCGCAGACTATCTTTTTGTTCGCCGTGGCGATCGTCGCCTACGCGCTGCCGAGCTACCTGGGCGGCAACGGCTTTTTGGCTGTATACCTAGCGGGCATCGTGCTGGGTGCGAGCGACATCACCGGCAAGGTCGAGATGGCGCACTTTTTTGACACCCTTACCGAGATGGCCGAGATGACCATCTTCTTCTTGCTGGGCCTGCTTGTCACACCCGCCCGCCTGCCGCAAATGCTGCTACCAGGCCTGACACTCATGGCGTTTATGCTCTTTGTGAGCCGCCCCATCGCCGTCGGCATGTTGTTGGCGCCCTTTAAGACGAACCCTCGCCAGGTCGCGCTCGTAAGCTGGGCGGGTCTGCGCGGCGCGGCTTCGGTCGTGTTTAGCCTCTTTGCTGTGGTGGCCGGTGTTCCCGGCGGTCACGACCTGTTTGACCTGGTGTTTGTAATTGCCGTGTCGAGCATTGTGGTGCAGGGATCGCTGCTGCCGGCGGTGGCGAAAAAGCTCAACATGATCGATGCCGCCGGCGATGTGCGCCGCACCTTTAACGATTACCGCGATGAGGACGGCATGTCGTTCGTTAAGCTCAAGGTAGGTGCGGGCCATCCGTTTGCCGGACGCTCGCTCGCGGACATCGGCAGCGTCACCGACATGCTCGTGGTCCTGGTGCTGCGTGACGGCGCACACCCTGTGCTGCCCAACGGTGATACCGTAATTGAAGAAGGCGACCTGTTGGTGATGGCCGCTCCAACGTTTGAAGAACGTGCCGAGGTTACGCTGCGCGAGGTCACCGTGACGCCCCACGGTCGCCTGGCAGGACGGCGCCTGCGCGATGTGCCGCAAGGCAAGCACCCGTTTATCGTCGTGATGCTCAAGCGCGACGGCCAAACGATCATCCCGACGGCAACACCCTCATATACGCCGGCGACGAAGCCGTCATCGCCACGCTAGCGTCGTAGCCATCCCCACCCATAAGTTGCGGTGAAATAGGGACTGAATAGGCCTTCTAACAGCCTAAACAGTCCCTATTTCACCGCAAGTTATTGAGGGGATAAGGTTGAGGGGTGGCTATGGCTACCAACCGTCGTCCGTATCGTCGCCAGTGGCGAAGACACGGAGGTCGAGGCCTTCGCGTTCGGCTCGGGCTAGGAGCTCTTGGGGCGACTCGTCCTCGATATCCATCACGTCGAGCATGGCGGCCGGAAAACCCACGCCCGCCGCACTCCCCGCGCGGTCGAGCAGACTCTCGCGCAGTTGGTCTACATCAACTTCGATTTTCATGGTGAAACCCCCTACCGGCAATCGCGACCGAACAAACCGCATGCCCCAAATGAGGTGCAGTAAATCCCAGATACCGCCATAATAAAACAATGAACATCAGGGAGGTTGCGGACGATGGATAGGCTCGATGCCATGACGGAACAAGTCAGGGACTTTTGTGATGCACGCGACTGGCGCAAGTATCACACGCCAAAAGAGCTCGCCATCGGCATGGCAACTGAGTCCTCCGAGCTCCTTCAGCTCTTTCGTTTTATGAGCGACGAGCGCATTGCAGAAATGTTCGAAGACACCGAGCAACGCCAAGCCATCGAAGACGAAGTCGCCGACACGCTCCTTTTCCTTCTGCGTTTCGCAGATTTAAATGAAATCGACCTGCCAGCGGCGCTTTCGTCCAAGCTCAAGCGCAATGGCGAGCGCTACCCCGTCGACGCATCATCTAATGAATACAGAAAGGCGGACCATCATGAGTAATGAGTTCGCCCTTCGGCAATACACGCTTCCCCTGCCCCAGCCCTTTGAGACAAGCGCATCTCTTCAGGACTTTGGCACGCCAAAGCCTGGAGCCCATCATGACGAGAGTTGGCCCGTCCTTTACATTCTCACCAACAGCAGAAACAAGACGGCATACATCGGCCAAACAACAAACTACCAGCGCCGTATGAAACAACACGCTGCAAACGTGGACAAGGACTTCGACCGGACCCTTCTGATCGACAATCCCACCTTCAACCAATCCGCAACGTTCGAGTTCGAGAATCGACTTATTGAGCTGTTCTGTGCCGACGAAAAATACCAGGTCACCAATGCCAACAACGGCTATGCCCAATTCGATTATTTTGAGCGGCTCAGTATCGCCAGAGGTTCCGAGACCTCTGGACAAAGCTTCGCGAAGAAAACTACGCGATTCATCCGATTGAAGAGCTCGAGAACTCCGATCTGTTCAAGTTCTCGCCTTTCAAGACGCTTACGCCCGACCAATACGAAACGATCGAGACGATTTATAAACGTCTCGAACAGGAGCATGAAGACGCAAAACATGGCGGCTCAAAAAGAGAACGTATAACCGTCGTGAATGGCGCGCCGGGAACAGGTAAAACAATCCTCGCCATCAGTCTCATGTTCAAAATCAAAAATGAGCCGAACCTTTCCGGTCTGCGGGTCGGTTTTGTCACCCCCATGGATTCCCTGAAGAAGACCCTCAGGAAACTCACGCACTTCCTTCCAGTGCTAAAGCCTGGCGATATCTTGAGCCCCAGTGACGTAACCAAAAATGATCGTTATGACATCCTACTTGTCGATGAAGCACATCGACTGGGTAATTATCTAAGCATGGGCTCCGGCATCAAGGCCTTCTATAGCACCTGCGATCGTCTCGGCCTTCCGCATACGAGCAACCAAGTTGACTGGATATTCAAATGCTGCGACAAGGCATATCTGTTTTATGACCCCAAGCAGCAAGTCAGGGCATCCGGCCTCAATCGAGACGGTCTTGAGCGGCGACTTAACCAACTCGAAGAAGAGGGCATTGAAACTGAAGAGTTCAGCCTAAGCACGCAAATGCGAGTACGCGGCGGCGATGAGTATCTCGACTTTGTATATGATCTACTCGATAACAAAGCGTATATGCATGCCGGCATGAAATTCAAGAATCTCTTTTCATCGGAGCCTTACGATTCGCGAACCGGGGATCCGAACAGCGATACCCCCAGATACCAGTTTGGAATCGTCAACCAATTTGAGGATTTCTGTTCCCTACAGCAAGCCAAGGAAGAAGAAGTTGGTCTATCCCGCATGACGGCAGGTTTTGCGTGGAAGTGGGAAACGAAGAAACACAAAGACGCGTTCGACATCGTCATTGAGGGCATCCCTAAACGTTGGAACTCGAGTCAAAAGGATTGGGTTAACTCCCCAACGCCGTCAACGAGGTCGATGCATCCACACGGTACAGGGCTACGACCTCAACTACGGCTTCGTAATTCTGGGGCCAGACATTTACTACGACAACGACAAAGGGGGCGTCTGCGTTAACAAGGCAAACTTCAAAGATACCGTCGCAAAGAAAAAGGCAAGCGACGACGACCTACGAAAGATTATCGTCAACGCCTACTACGTTCTCATGACGCGCGGCATGCTGGGAACGTTTCTTTATGTATGCGACCCGGCGCTCAAGGAGTATTTGTCACGGTATATCCCGGTGATATAGACCTAACGACCGCCCTCCCCCATGTAACCATCCTGTAAATCATAGCAGCGCACTCGAGTTTTACCGTGATGCGGTCGCGCCTGGCGCTCCACTGTGCTAAAGTATCCCGAACGTTCAAACGACTACGAGGGGAACTAGAAGATGGCACGTGTGCACAACTTCTCAGCTGGCCCGGCCGCGCTGCCTACAAGCGTGCTCGCCGAGATCGCCGACGAGATGATGGACTACCGCGGTTGCGGCATGTCCGTGCTCGAGATGAGCCATCGATCTAGCATGTACCAGCAGATCATCGACGACGCGAGGCAACCCTGCGCCGCCTGCTGGGCATCCCCGACAACTACCGTGTCCTTTTTTTGCAGGGCGGCGCCACGCTGCAGTTTGCGGGCATCCCCATGAACCTCATGCGCCGCGGCCGCGCCGGCTACGTCGTGACCGGCAACTTTGCCAACAAGGCGTACAAGGAGGCCGCCAAGTACGGCGAGACCGTGCTGCTCGCGAGCTCCGAAGACACCAATTTCGACCGCATCCCCGACATGGCCGACGTCACGCGCGCATTGCCGCCGAGGCGCGGGCGACGGGCTCGACTACGTCTACGTCTGCCAGAACAACACCATCTTTGGCACCATGTTCCACGAGCTGCCCGATTGCGGCGACGTGCCGCTGGTCGCCGATGTCTCGAGCTGCTTTTTGTCGCAGCCGCTCGACGTCGAGCGCTACGGGCTCATTTACGCCGGCGCACAGAAAAACGCCGGCGCCGCGGGCGTGACCGTGGTCATCGTGCGCGGCGACCTCATCGCCGATGACCCCGCCTTTGCGCAGACGCCGCAGTACCTGGACCTTAAGACCCAGGCCGCCAAGGGCTCCATGCTCAACACGCCCAACACCTTTGGCATCTATGTGTGCGGCAAGGTGTTCCACTGGGTCGAGGAGACCGGCGGACTCGCCGCCATGGCCGAGCGCAACTGGGCCAAGGCCAACCTGCTCTATAACCTGCTCGAGCACAGCGAGCTGTTCCATGGCACCACGCAAGCCGACAGTCGCTCCATCGCCAACGTCACCTTCCGCACCGGCGACGCCGAGCTCGATGCGGCCTTTGTCGCAGGCGCGGCCGAACACCAGATTCAAAACGTCAGGGGCCATCGCCTCGTCGGCGGCATGCGCGCCAGCGTGTACAACGCCGTAACCATGGAAGACGTGCAGGCCCTGGCCTCGTACATGAAGGACTTCGAAGCACAGCATAGTTTGAGCCCGCGATCTAACTAGCCCGCAACGCGCGGGCCGACCAGCCACTTCAAACCACCTGTTTAAACCAAACCTGCTAAGGAGTTTTTCCATGCGTAAGATTAAGACCATCGACGACATCACTAAAGACGGCAAAGTCGAGTTTGGCGAGGGCTACGAGTTTGTGGGCACCGCCGAGGAGGCCGACGCCATCCTGATGCGCTCGACCGACCTGCACGGCTACGGGCTGCCCGAGGGTATCCGCGCCATCGCGCGCTGCGGCGCCGGCGTCAATAACATCCCCGTCGAGGAGTACGCCAAGAAGGCGTCGTCGTCTTTAACTCCCCCGGCGCCAACAGCAACGCCGTCAAGGAGCTCGTCCTGGGCATGCTGGTGCTCTCGAGCCGCGGCGTGGTGCAGTCGATGAACTGGGTGCGCGACAACGCCGACGACCCCGAGATTCAGGTCGATGCCGAGAAGGCCAAGAAGGCCTTTGTGGGCCGCGAGCTCAAGGGCAAGCGCATCGGCGTCATCGGTCTGGGCAACGTGGGATCCAAGGTCGCCAACGCCTGCGTCGACCTGGGCATGGACGTCTACGGCTACGATCCGTTCATTTCCGTCGAGCACGCGTGGGTGCTGAGCCGCGAGGTGCAGCGCGTGGGCACGCTCGAGGACCTCTGCCGCGGCTGCGACTACCTCACCGTGCACGTGCCCAGCAAGGCCGACACCATCGGCATGATCAGTACCGAGCAAATCAACCTGCTGGCACCCGACGCCGTGCTCATCAACTACGCGCGCGAGACCACCATTGACGAGGACGCCGTCGACGCCGCCCTGCGCGAGGGCAAGCTTAGCTGGTTTAGCTGCGACTTTGCCACGCCCAAGACCGTCAAGATGCCCAATACGTTTATCACCACGCACTCGGGCGCCGGCACCGGCGAGGCCGAGGCCAACTGCGCCGACATGGCGATCAGCGAGCTCAAGGATTACCTGGAAAACGGCAATATCGCGCACAGCGTCAACTACCCCGCCTGCAGCATGGGCAAGGCGCGCGCCGCGAGCCGCATCGCCTGCCTGCACGCCAACGTGCCCAACATGATCGGCCAGATCACGGCCATTCTCGCCAAGGACAACGCCAACGTGCAGCGTATGACCAACGAGTCCGCTGGCGAGAACGCCTACACCATGTTCGACACCGACGAGCACCTGAACAGCAGCACCATCGAGGCGCTCAAGCAGATTCCGTCGATGTATCGCGTGCGCGTGATCAAGTAGCGTCGGCGCCAAGCCTGCCAGACAGACCACGAAGTCCATTCGGCCCCCGTTTTCACGAAACGGGGGCCGATTTCGTTGCTCCGGCTGGTTTTGAAAATGCTACCCATAATAAGTTTTTTCGGATAATCGACAGTGAGGCCCTAGTCGCTAAGCACAACTGCTTTTACAAACAGCTTTATCAGGGGTTTTAGTAGGTAAAAATCGATCTCTATATGCCAAACTAATGTTGACTGTCCATTTTCCGAAATAACTTGCTCTAGGTAGCACTTTTCAAGCCAATTCCAAGGAGCAATTGAAGGCTATTCGCAACTAAAACCCTAGCTTCCGCGACCGTTTTCCACCCGCGCGGCTACATTCCCGCCCAATCGATAAAAATCTCCTCACGAAGCCGCCGTTCGAGCTCTTGCTGCCGCGGTGTCTTGTCTTTCAACGGCATATCGAGATAGGACATGATGAGTTCCATCACTACATGGAAGGCATCGGAGTCGACCAGCTGACCATAGGTCATCAGAACGACGGGATATCCCATGGCTTGCAGGGCCGTCGTTCGATCGGAGTCCGAGATCTTGGATTCTATGGATCCGTGAATGGCTTTACCTTGGCATTCAACCAGGCACTCTCGGCTGCCGTCCTTATTTGCCAGCAGAATATCGGCGTAGCGCCTATCAAGCCCCGAAATCAGGCGGGCGCTGCGCGTCATGCGAATCTCGACGTTATTGGTAAGGCGCAGCCCTTCGCCGCCGCGCAGCCTCGAAAGGCCAAACAGCATCGAAGCTTGGACCTCAAGCGGCGATGCCACAATCCCCGTAATGCATTTCGCGGCACGCGTGAACGATTTAGCACCGCGGAGCCCCTGGATCTTATTTGCGAACTCCGTAAGTTCAGAAAGCTCGATCAAGGGAGGTCGTTTCCACAAGTCCGTTGGATTCCCCGAGGCATCCTTTACGTTTTCCCAGCCCAACCGTGCGTCACCCCACCGGCTCCCATATGCCTGCTCAAGCGCCAACTTTACCTGAGGTGCAATCTTGCACACGGCAAAGGTGCCGCACATCTCATACATGCACATAATCAGACACTCGTTTGAGACCGAGGAAGCCAGGGTCAGCAGGGTAAAGAGCGGGGACGCGACATCTAGGCCAAACTCTGTCTGCCGCACGGAGTCAAGCGGCCTCTCCCCGTTCCAAACATGTCTGACAATGCGATCGCCCTTACGTCCGCAGCTGCCCTGTGCCAACACGTGTAACTGGGTGCCCAGGAAATGCTTGACGAGCGGATGCTCACAAAGGCGTTCCCTGCGCGGATCGTCCACAGAATCGGGCAGGTCCGGCATTATTGCCAAAACCTGTGGAGGTATCCGGTGATACCGAAAGGCAGATATGTCGCACAGCATGTCGTCCATGAAGAGTACGTACCCACTACGTCGTTTGTGAGCCCGCACAGACGGCAAACGCGATGGCTCGGCCTGCGAACGGTAAATGCTGCTACGTGCACGTCGCGAATCTGCAGGTGACTTACAATCGGCTTGCAAAGCAAACTGATTGTGAGGTTACATATGGTTGATGAGGACTTTGCCTGGCGCCTTGTGCAGGAGCTTGTGAAGATTGACAGCTCGGACCCCGGGTGCGTATGAGGGCGAGATCGAGCGCTATATCAAGGCGTTGGCTGAGGAGCGGATGGCGCAGCTGAGCCATCCAGTACTCGGTGCCGTGCAGATTGAGGAGCTCGAAGTACTCCCCGGGCGCCGCAACCTTATGATTACCGTGCCGGGCGTGAGCGACGAGGCGAGGCTCGTCTACATCTGCCACATGGATACCGTCACCCTGGGACGCCATCGAGCGCGACCCAGGCTCTCCCCTCCTAGCTGCGCTCAAGCGCGCCGCCGATGACGTGACAGACGCGGACGTACCCGCCAGCTTCTTTACCGGCTGCACCGATACCGCCGTCATTGCCGGCAAGACGGGTAACCGCAATTGCATGAGCTACGGCCCCGGCTCGTTGGTGCTCGCGCATAAGCCAACGAGCCGGGGCCCATGCCGATATCGTTCGCTGCCAGAACGTGCTCATCGCGCTTGTTGACAACACGCTCTGGGACGCAAGCGTCCAAGTTGGGGCATAATAAGCCGCGAACAAACCGACTCGCGCGTTAGGACCGCCCATGAAAGCACTTCCGTTTCCCTGCATCCGCCCAGCTCGGGACCGCGGGCTCGAAGCGCTGCCGCAGATGGGCGGTATCCTGAGCAGCAACGACGCCTGCGCGACGCCATCGCCGACGGGCTTATGCTCAAAGATCCGGGCGCGGCGTATTACGCGTACGAATGCTCCGGAGAGCCGGGGCGCGTGACGGGCGTTGTGGCGATTTGCCCGGTCGGCGTGCTGGCGTGCGACGACGCGCCCTCCGCAGGTACAGCTGCAGCCGCCCGTGCAATCGCCGCGCTTAAGGTGCAGCCCCGCCCTGTAACGCTCGTCTACGAAGCATCACCCGTCATGGATATCATCCTCGGCGCCGCCAAAGAGGGCGCTTCGCTCTATGCCGTCACCGACCCCGCCGGCATTACGCATCGCGTATGGGAAGTCAAGCGCGAGGACGCCGTTGCCGCCATCCGCGCTATGCTCGACCAAGCACCGGAGCCGACGCCGGCAGACGACCCCGCCTACGCCGCCGCTCTGACCGGAGCGTCACAGCTCCTGGCAGACGAGGCCCGCGCAGCCGGCACCTACACGGGCAAAGAACCGTTCAACTTTACCGTTGCCGCGTTATTCCCCACCGCGCAGGTCAGCGGCGCCGCACCGCAGATTCCGACGGGCCTGCTCACTCACCAAATCGCGCGGTTCTAACGCTACCCGCGCTGCGGGCCCGCTGCCGCCACGAGCGGCTCAAGCCCCAGCTCGCGCGCGTAGTCTTCCTGCGTAAAGATCTCAACCAGTTCAAACGTATCCGTCGCATCATCAAACGCAAAGTGCAGCACCGCGCAGTTGCCCGGCACACGGTCGCGCTCGTCTGCCGCCGCGCCCTTCACGTGATCCATGAATTCCTTGATGGCCGATCCGTGGCTTATCGCGAGCACGCACGTATGGTCCGGACGCTGCATAAGTTCGGTCAACGTAGCCACCATGCGCTCGCGCACCTGCATCTGGCCCTCGCCGCCAAACTGGCAATAGAAGTCACGCCACGGACGTTCGGGCATCAGCATCACACGCTCGGCCTCAAAGTCGCCAAAGAACCACTCGCGCAGGCCATCAAGGCGCTCGTACGCCAAGCCCGGCCACAAGTTGGCGATAGTCTGCTCGGTGCGATGAAGTGTGGAGGTGTAGGCATGATCGGGCTCAATGCCTCGCGCACGCAAGAACATGCCGGCACGCGCCGCCTGGTCGCATCCCGGCTGCGTAAGCGGCGAGTCGCTCCAGCCTGAATAATGCGCTTGAGGTTAAATATCGTCTGTCCATGACGGACCAGATACAGGTCTTTATTCATAGGGGGTCCTTTCGTTTGTTACCAACCCAAGAGCGAAAACGCCCCGTCGCAATAGCCAAAATGAAGCACGGCACCGTTGTCGGGTTGCTCTCCCCCGCCAGTCACGCATCTAAGAAACTCCTGGCAGGCTGAGCCGTGGGAGACGGCCAGCACGCAGTCGTGCTGCGGCTGGGCATGATGCGAGACAGCGCCGCGACCATACGTGCGCGAAGCTCACTTTCCGACTCGCCACCAAAGGCAACCGGATAATCGCCCCAAGGTTGCGTCGGCATCTCGCGGTTTGATGTGCCCTCCAAAGAACCCAAATGCCACTCGCGCAGTTCATCGACCAGCTCTATGGAACAGCCCTCGCCAACGATCAGCTCGGCCGTACACCGCGCCCGCCCCAACGGAGACGAATACACATGGTCAAAGGTCACACCACGGTCCTCGAACGCCGCGCGCGTCGCCAGCGCCTGCTCGCGCCCGCGCGCCGTAAGTGGCGAATCGTGCCAGCCTGCAAAATGTTCCTCACATTGAGCTCGGTCTGCCCATGCCGCACCAAGTAAAGATCGGCCACACGCCCTCCCCTCGCACCACCACAAAGGGGACAGGCACCTTTGTGGTGGTTTTGCCGCCGGATCGCGCCGCAACGACGCGCAACTACACCAACACGTCGGCAAGCGGACGCTTGGGCACGTGATGCACCTGCGCCTCGTCGCGCCAATAATTGATAGAGCCGTCGGGGTTGGAATCGACTGCGTCGATAACCTGGGTCTCAGCCGGCACGCCAAAGGCCATGATCAACTTGAGCTCAAACTTGACGCCATCGAGCCCCATGGCATCGATCGCGTGGGGCGTAAAGGCCTTGAACATGCAGGCTGCCACCTCGGGCGTTGCGCTGCGGGCGGCGAGCATCATCGTCTGCGCGGCAATACCCGTGTCGACCTCGGTAATGGGAGCGGCAGGTTTGCCCGGAACGGCGCGCTCGACCAAAATCGCGATGTAGCCGGTCGGGCGCTCGCCTCATCGGGACCCGGCCAGTCCTTGAGCGCACCGGCCCACGCGAGCTCATCAAATACACGCGCGCAGTCCTCTGCACCGCTCACCACATGAAAACGCAGACGCTGAGCATTGGCGCCACAGGGAGCCAGGTGCGCCAGCTCCGCCAGCTCGAGCAAAAACTCGCGCGGCACGCGCATGGACTCGTCAAATCGGCGGCACGTGCGGGCACGGCGGACCAGCGCGTCAAACGTGTCCAAGCCAAGCTTTTCGCAACCCTGCTTTGCCATCGACTCGGCGCTTACCGGCGCCGCGGGAACAGCTTCGTTCATAGAGACCCCCAATTAAAGGCAATTGTTCTTAGGAAAATCTAACCTAAAACGCTGGCAATAACGAACAGAGCCGCAATGTTCTACACCTGTTGAATAGAATATCGCGACACAGGGAACAACGAAAACAAATCGGGGCCTTTGGGTTACACTTCGCCCTCCCCGACCCTTACGTCAGCGCCTTTAGGCGATACTGGTTGTAACGATCACAGCTTACGCCACGTGGAAAGGAGACCTCATGGGCATCTTTAAGAACGACGACCAGCAGTCGAATCTGTTTGGATTTGACGAGAAAAGCATGGCAGGCAAGGCAATCAAGGCCGTGCGCTGGATCTACGCCGCCACGGGCGTCATCGCACTGCTTGCCGGCATCGCGCTGCTGTTTGCGCCCGCCAAGTCCCTCGTCTTCCTGACGACCGTCCTGGGCTTCTACTTTGTGATCACGGCTGGCGTCAGGCTGTTCACCGCCATTTTTGAGCCGCTGCTGCCCGCCGGCTGGCGCGTGACGAGCATCATCTCCAACCTGCTCATCATCCTGGGCGGCGTCATAATCCTGCGCAATCAGGCCTTCTCGACCGCGACGCTCACCACGCTCGTGGTGGTCGTGGCTGGCTTTGGCTGGATCGTCGAAGGTGTCATGTCCATTCTGGAGTCCGAGCTTTCGTCCAACCGCGCCCTCGCCATCCTGAGCGGCGCGCTCTCCATCATCGCCGGCATGTTCGTGTTTATCTATCCGCTGTGGTCGGCAAAGATGCTCGTCATCTTTAGCGGCGCCGCGCTCCTGGTGTTTGGCGTGACGCTCATTGTCCGCGCCATTCAGTTTGGCAAACTGGTGCACTAGATGCCGCGAACGCTGTTTATTGATGCCGACGCCTGCCCGGTTACGCGCGAGTCGATCGACTGCGCGCGGCGGGCGGGCGTTGCCGTGGTTATCGCCGGCAACAGCACACAAAACCTGGAGCGGCACATTCGCCGCGAGATCCGCGCGATGCCGAGCACGCGCGACGCGGCTTTTGGGTCACCACGCTCGATGTGAGCGTGGGCGCCGATAGCGCCGACTTTGCATTATCGAGCGCCTGCAGGCGGGCGATGTGGTCGTGACTCAGGACATAGGCCTGGCGAGCATGGTGCTCGGCCGCGATGCCGCCGCCATCGGCGTGCGCGGGCGCGTGTACGACAAAGCCACCATCGACATGCAGCTGTTTATTCGTCACGAGGAAAAGAAGGTGCGTCGCGCCGGCGGTCGCACCCGCGGACCGGCAGCCTTCACCAGCGAAGACCGCGCCCGCTTTAAGCGCAGCCTCACCGAGCTGCTCCGCTAACCAAGGCAGATTTTTGGGACATGCCTAAAAATCTGCCTTTTTGTTTTGGGCGGTGTGAGCGCTTAGGATCCATGGCTTAACAAAAAACGGGCTTCAAAATGCCATGCGTCGCCGCATTGCGCAGGCGCAGTGCATGGCTATTTTGAAGCCCGTTTTGTTAGGCTACTTAGAGACCAAAGGCGGAAAGGATAAGGCCCCAGCCAGCGCCGATGACGTACATCATTACCAGGAACACGGCGTTTTCGCGGGCGCTGCGATTGGTGCGGAACAGGACCAGATAGCCCACGCCGGCGGAAATGAGCGTGCCGGCGAGCATCGGCGCCAGTTGCAGTGCGCCTTCCAGATACAGCTGCGTAATGACCACGCTCGCCGAGCAGTTGGGGATCAGCCGACAAGCGCCGAACCCAGGACGCAAGCGTCTCGTTGCCACGCAGGAACTGCTCGATCGCGGACTCGCCAAAGGTCTCAAGTACGGCGACCAGAATCAGCGTCACCAGGAAAATGAATACCGATACCTGCACGGTATGCGAGATGGCGCTGCGGATAATCGACAGGACGGGCGTGCCTTCGTGTGAGTGGGAGTGACCGTGGTCATGATGGTGTTCATGCTCGCCTCATGACCGTGATCGTGGCCGTGTCCGTGGTCGTGCTCGTCCTCTTCTTCATCACAACCGCAATGGTCGCGCTCACACAGCTCATGGATGTGGTCGGCGCTCACGCCCGCCTCGGCCACCTCGTCGATAATGTCACCGCCGCTGTGATCGTCATGCGCGCAGTTAACGTGCGCCGGATTGACAGCGGTTCCCAACACGGTACGGCGAATCGCCGCATGCGCACGGGCGTTGCGGCGCAGGCCGCGAATGGCGGCATCCACGATAAAGCCCGTGACCAGCGCAATCAGCGCTTTCGAAGCCAAAAGCATCGCCATTGTCTGCACGGGAACCTGCTCGGCAAGTAGCAGCGGCAGCATCTCGTCGGAGGTCGAGAGAAACACCGCCACCAGGGTTCCCAACGTCACGACGCGACCGGCGTACAGCGTCGCCGCCATGGCCGAAAAGCCGCACTGCGGCACCATGCCCAGCAACGAGCCGACCACGGGGCCAGCGGCGCCGGCACGCTTGATGGTACCGTTGACGTGCTCGCCCGCAACATGCTCGAGCGTCTCGAGGGCCAGATATGTCACCAATAAGAACGGCACCAGCGCGAGTGTGTCCTTGCCGGCGTCGAGCAGAATATCAATCAGCAAATCCATGACGGATGGAACCTTTCGTGTCTTTCGGCAGCATTGTAAAAGTCCTAGCGGTCAACTAGGGTATTGTAATTGTCCGAGGCGCGATGCCAATAGTTGCCCATGGTAAACTATCATCTCGCCATAACTCGACAAACCCGAGCCGCACAACGCGGCCCGTCCAAGGAGCAGTAATATGAACGTTTCGCAAGCACTCGAATACGAGCGACAACCGTTTATCCCCATGTTTATCTATGGCGATCACGGTGCCATGGAATCCGAGCGTCAGAAAGGCGAAGAGGCCCTCAAGGCGCTCGAGACCGAGTACTTTACCGCGGAGGACGACCCCGGCTTCGACTTTGCCACCGTGCGCGACCTGGCCGACCGCAACCGCGACCTGTGCGACCAGATTGGCGAGGCGCGCCTACGCAACGTGACGCCCGCGACGCTTTCGCGCGGCCTGTCCGACGCCGACACCTGTGCCGCCATCGGCAAGATGCAAAAGCGCACCGCCGCGTCCGTCATGCGCGAGATCCGCGGCGACCGCGACGCGCTCGGTGTCGCCTACGCCCGCAAGCCCATCCAGGGCACGGTGCTGGGCATCGACATCGAGACCACCGGCCGTGCACCCGAGCGCGGCTATATCATCAACGTGGGCTGGGAGATCATGGAGCTCACCAGCGACGCCGTCCCGCATGACGCCGAGGCACACTACTGCGGCCTGCCCGATATCTACCGCGGCGAGGACGTGCCGTTGTCGAATATCCACCACATCACCTGGGACGACATCGACGGCAAAACGCCCTTCCGCGAGAACAAGGAGCTGCAAAAGCAGCTGCTCAAGCTTATGAAGAAGTACCCGTACATGGCGCACAACGCCGCCTTTGAGGACAGCTGGTTCAAGATCCACTTGGACGGCTACGCCGAGGCACGCCGCGCGGGTAAGATTATCGTCATCGACTCGCGCCAGATTTGCCGCAGCCTGGACGCCGACGTGCGCTCGCTCCCCCGCGAGTCCGCGCCCGCCGCGCTCGAGAACTGGGCACGCCGTCGCGGCACCCTCGCCGCCGACGCCAACGAGCAGCACCTGGCCTCGACGACACCGACTCATGCTCCGTACCGTGCAGGCCGAGTTCAACCTCAAGAACCTATTTGCCAAGTAGATTGCCAAGCAGAGGCGCCATTCGCGAGTAATACCTGCCGGGCCATAGCGCCTGTGCAAAAGCGACACGCCGAGGCACCCCTCTCAAGCGATGCAATGCGGGCCGATATCCAAGTGGACATCGGCCCGTTTTTGCACGTCGCTAAAGTACCCACGTTGCATCGGCGACCTTATCCGCGATCATCGATGCCTTTAGCCGCCACCAGGACCATTCGATAGCAAAAAATTTCACGAATTATATTGACATATGAACATGCGCTCATATACTCGGAAGTAAGTTATATGAGCGCATGTTCATATGAAAGGATATTACAATGAGCGATCACGCTGATGAAATAAAGTCCAGCATCGACGCCACCATCGTGCCCGACGTCCCCACACCTGCTCGCCCGAGGACCTTCCCGACGAGGAGCTGCTGTACGACCTTGCCGACCTGTTCAAGGTCTTCAGCGACACCACGCGTATCAAGATCCTCTACGCCCTCATGGGCCGCGAGCTCTGCGTGGCAGACATCGCCGAGGCGACCGAGACCTCGCAGTCCGCGGTGTCGCACCAGCTGCGCACGCTCAAGCAGTCGCACCTGGTTAAATTCCGGCGCGACGGGCGTAATATCCTCTACTCGCTCGCCGACGACCATGTCTACACCATGCTCAACCAAGGCATGAGCCACATCTGCGAATAGCGATCAGTCACGGTACCAGCGCGGCCTGCACCCAAGCCGCAAAAACAGGGAAAGGAACCCACCATGAAAAAGCAGTTTAAGCTCGACGAGATCGACTGCGCCAACTGCGCGCGCAAGCTCAGGACGAACTTGCCAAGCTTGAGGGCGTCAAGTCCGTTTCGGTCAATTTTATGACCCAGAAGTTGACGCTCGAGGCCGACGACGCCGAGTTCGACGAGGTCCTCGACCGCGTCGTGGAGTTCACCGCCGACGCCGAGCCGGACTGCGAGATCATTCTCTAGTCCAGGTTTACGCTAACCTGCAAGGCCGCGCTTGCCGCGGCCTTTGCTCGCGAAATTATATGAGCGAGTGTTCATACATTCAAATGGGAGGATTGAATCATGGCAACCGCCGATCCCAAGAAGAAAAAGAAGAAGCGCAAGAAGAAAGAGTCCCTTGAGCATAAGCGCAACCGCATCCTGGTAGCACTGGTCATTTTTGCCGTAATTTATGCCCTCGACGAGCTCGGCGCTCTCACTATCGCATTTGGGGAGCCCGGCAACATCTACGCCAGCTTCGTGCTGTTCCTGGTGCCGTTCCTAATTGCCGGCTACGACGTGCTCCAAAAGGCATTCAACAACATCCGCCGCGGCAAGGCCTTCGACGAAAGCTTCCTCATGGCGGTCGCGACCATCGGCGCATTTGCATGGTGCTCTTCCCCGACACCGACCCGCACATGGCCGAAGGCGCTGCTGTCATGCTGTTCTATCAGGTTGGCGAGCTGTTCCAGGCATATGCCGTGGGCAAGAGCCGCAAGTCGATCAGCGCCATGATGGACATCGCGCCCGATTACGCCAACATCGAGCAAGCCGACGGCACACTCGAGCAGGTCTCCCCCGATGACATCGCCGTCGGTACCGTCATCGTCATTAAGCCCGGCGAGCGAGTGCCCATCGACGGCGTCATCGTCGAAGGCGAGACACAGCTCGATACCGCCGCCCTTACCGGCGAGTCGGTCCCCCGCCCGGCCAAAACCGGAGACGATATCATCAGCGGCTGCATCAACATGACGGGTCTCATCCACGTGCGCACCACCAAGCCCTTTGGCGAGTCCACCGTCGCGCGCGTCCTGGAGCTCGTAGAAAACGCTAGTGAGAAGAAGGCACGCACCGAGAACTTCATCACGCGCTTCGCCCGCGTCTACACGCCCGCCGTCACCGGCGCGGCCGCGGTACTCGCGCTCGGCGGTGGCTTGGTCACCGGCGCCTGGTCCGACTGGATCCTGCGCGGCCTGACCTTCTTGGTCGTCAGCTGCCCATGCGCGCTCGTGATTAGCGTGCCGCTCAGCTTCTTTGGCGGCATCGGCGGCGCATCCAAGCTGGGCGTCCTCATCAAGGGCTCCAACTACCTCGAGACGCTCGCCGATGTGGACACCGTCGTCTTTGACAAGACCGGCACGCTCACCAACGGCACGTTTTCGGTCGTGGCGGTACACCCCGAGGCAGGCTATACTGAGCAGTCGCTGCTCGAAGTCGCCGCCCTTGCCGAGTCGTTTTCCGATCACCCTATCGCGCAGTCGGTGCGCGCCGCCTACCAGGGCGAGCCCGACCCCAAGCGCGTGACGGATTCCGCTAATGACGCGGGGCACGGCGTGACGGCGACCATCGACGGCATGCATGTCGTCGTCGGCAACGCAAGATGCTCGCCGCGGCCGGCGTTGAAGCGCCCGATTGCGAGGTCGTCGGAACGATTCTGCATGTGCTCGTTGACGGCGTGTACGCCGGCCACATCGTGATTGCAGACACCGTTAAGGCCGATGCCGAGCAGACGATCCGCGACCTACACGCCGCCGGCGTCAAGCGCACCGTTATGCTCACGGGCGACCGCGAGGAAGTGGCTGCGTCCGTTGCCGAACAGTTGGGGCTCGACGAGTTCCACGCGCAGCTGCTGCCGGGCGACAAGGTCGAGCGTGTTGAAGCGCTGCTCGCGGCCGAAAGTGGCAAGGGTAAACTCGCCTTTGTGGGAGACGGCATCAACGACGCGCCCGTGCTCACCCGCGCAGACGTTGGCATTGCCATGGGCGCCATGGGTTCCGATGCAGCAATCGAGGCAGCGGACGTTGTACTGATGGACGACAAGCCGTCCAACATCTCCCGCGCTATCCGCGTGGCGCGCAAGACCATGACGATTGTTTGGCAGAACATCATCTTTGCACTGGGCATTAAGTTGCTGATTCTGGTGCTTGCGGCGCTCGGAATCGCCAACATGTGGCTCGCGGTCTTTGGCGACGTGGGCGTGGCGATCATCGCCATCCTGAACGCCATGCGCGCGATGGGTGTCAAGAACCTGTAGCGTTCGTGGGCTGTCCGGCCGGGGCCGGGCTTGGTTTTGAAAACGTCCTCGCGCATGAGGCCCGTCTTTCCTGCTCCTGCGGAGCAACGGAAAGGCGGGCCTCGCGCTGCGGAGT
>ENA-OQIO01000202-OQIO01000202.1-human-gut-metagenome-genome-assembly--contig:-NODE-202-length-30732-cov-4.495507_pt1 | contig 30732 bp, 36 predicted proteins | sample MGYA00242573_ERZ504737 | MGnify/ENA primary metagenome ERZ504737 (study PRJEB26092, sample SAMD00036203) | human gut metagenome | host: Homo sapiens | study: EMG produced TPA metagenomics assembly of...
CTGTTGTGCCAAAATATCTTTTCCAATAAATTCTGTGTCAGATTTACACTCAGAATTATTTCTGCTGTATCCATCAATGCTTCTATATAGTTTCCATTTTCCAAAATGGATTGCGTCAGCTGTTCATAGAACTGTGTCAGTTGTTTTTTCTCATTTACGATCAACTCGTCCCTGTCCTGATAAACATCAAACCCAACAAGAAAATGATGCAGATTTCCATTTTCAGCAAAGTCAGGCAGTAAAAGTGTGATCCGGCCACGCAAAGCTCTGTCACCCTCTTTGTGACAATAAAAATATTCCTCTACCTGATGTTCCTCCGTCAGGGTTTCCCGGATTTCCGACAGCTGAAGTTTCTCCCAGAGTTCCCTGCGTTTCTCTTCCTCCGCCAGCTCCTGTATAATCTGCTCTACTGCACCGGAATAATTTCCATCATCTGCAAGGAAAAATTCTGAGCTTGCACGAAGAACAACATACTGATCCAGAATCGCATCACAGTACAGACAATCTGTAAAATGAAATCCTTTTTCTTTTACAGATTGTAACAGCCTTCTCCTAAGTCTCCGCTTGTCAGCTGCTTCTTTCATCTTCGCCTGATTCTTGTCTACATACATATTCTTATCCGCATATCGGAACAAGTCTTTCATATTATTTCCCGGAAAATCTGTAGACAATGCATATCCCACTGCATAGCTAAGTGGCATATCCGGGTGATTCTTTGAATAACGCTCTGTCTGTTTCCGTATCATCTGCAGACAGTCTTTCACCTGCTTATGATCCACCTGCTTTAATACTGCAATAAACTCGTCTCCTCCGTCTCTTCCGACAAAATATTTCTCCGGAAGTGCTGCCCGCAGTTGTTCTGCAAATGATCTGATATATTGATCGCCTCTTTCATGTCCCTGCCGGTTATTAATAACCCTCAGATTATTTAAATCAAACACCATTACCGCTGTTGGTTCCCTGTCCGTAAGCGGCTCCACAGATCCCAGAATCTCCTCGCACTTATTCTTATTCGGAAGTCCTGTTGCCTCATCCAGATAAACCTTCTGACGAAGCACACGGTTTTGTGCCGCGTACCGCAACGCCTTGAAAAGCTCATATCCCAACAGACACACAATTCCAATAATATCCACGACAACAATTTTCTCCAGACGATTCAATAAAGATGCCAGCTTCTGCGAATAACTTTCCGCAAGCCCTGTTGTCTCATCACAGATTGTAAAAAATGTTTCACTTTTATTTATAATCTGTGTATTCTCATATCCTTCTTCACGAGCCTTATAGATTTCTTCCTTTAGTTGTCCAAAAAATTGTTCCAGCACTTCCATCTTATCCTGAAATGCTTTATCATCCAGACGGACAAGGTTCAGTTCATCGCTGCCATGACGTAACCCATCAATATACGCATCCACTTCCCTGATCATTTCATCCTGTGGTTTCTGTGCATTTTCCAGTTTGATGATCTGCTGCGTCTTTCCACGCACAAGTCCGGCATAATTCACTATACGAGCCGTCCCCTGCATATCACTGACCAATATCATAATTCCAAAGAATAATGCAATCAGGATACAGGTAAGAAGCATCATGAAAATACGCAGAATCCGTGTAAGTTTCTTCTCTTTTTCTTTCATATCTATAACCTTACATTTTTTTATATAATGATGTGAGTGTTAAAAGTAAATTTGGGCACTTACATCATATAGCACTTTATTTAAAGATTATAACAGAATCCCGCTTGTTTTCCTATAACAAAATATATCACCAGAAGATTTGGCTCTGAACAGTTACAAACCAGTAATACCTGCTATCTGCTCTGGAAAATGTGATACTATAAATTATAGTCACACTTAATTTTCGTAACAAACGGAGGATCCCTCTATGATAAACCAGACAAAACAAATATTGGAAGAATCTCTTAAAAAATTAATGCTTCAAAAGCAGCTCGATAAGATAACCATCCACGGAAGCCTTACGCATTCTATTGAAAATTTCTCATCACTTTCAGAAAAAGAGAATTCATAATCTCCATATATGATATTTCCTATAATTATCACATGAATAAATGTTGAGGACAAAAGCCCCAACTATAACACTTTACAAAAATGGGCAAATGATAAGTTTTTTATCACTTGCCTCTTTTTGTAAATTGAAAATCTTCAAAAATGTCCATACTATAGCTATAACAACTATACTTCATATCTCAAAACGAGACATGAATCCGTTTTCTCAGAAAGGTGGTTTTATTATGTCAAATAAGAAATCTAAACTTGGTGTAATCTCTGCAGTAGCAGTAGGAACAGGAACTGCAATTTATCTCGCACAGAAGGCAAAAAAAGAATCTGGTAATTCAGAATCCGGTAATTCTATTTTTAAGAAGAGTACTGTTGCCGATTCTTCCGTTCCAGATAACTATCGTAACACTGAGCGCGGAAAATATGACCGCAACAGCAAAGGCATCTATTATTCCAACGGAAACTACGAAGCATTTGCACATCCGGAGAAACCGGAAGGTGTAGATCAGAAAAATGCTTACATCGTAGGAAGCGGACTTGCCTCTCTGGCAGCGGCATGTTTCCTTGTCCGTGATGCACAGATGCCTGGATGCCAGATCCACATTTTAGAAGCAATGGATATTGCCGGTGGTGCATGTGATGGAATCTATGATACTTCCCGAGGTTATGTAATGCGCGGTGGACGTGAGATGGAAAATCATTTCGAATGTCTGTGGGATCTCTTCCGCAGCATTCCATCCATCGAGACACCTGGTGTTTCTGTACTTGATGAATATTACTGGCTCAATAAACATGACCCGAACTATTCGCTTTGCCGTGCAACTGTAAATCGTGGCAAAGACGCACATACAGACGGAAAATTCAACCTCAGTCAGAAGGGCTGTATGGAAATCATGAAACTCTTCATGACAAAAGACGAAGATCTCTACAATAAAACCATCGAAGATGTTTTTGACGAAGAAGTATTTGATTCTACTTTCTGGCTCTATTGGAGAACAATGTTTGCATTTGAAAACTGGCAAAGTGCTTTGGAAATGAAATTATATTTCCAGAGATTTATCCACCATATTGCCGGACTGCCTGATTTCAGTGCATTGAAATTTACCAAATATAATCAGTATGAATCCCTCATTCTTCCGATGCAAAGATACCTCGAAGATGCCGGTGTGGACTTCCAGTTCAATACAGAAGTCACAAATGTTGTATTCAAATTCGAAGGAGACAAAAAGATTGCATCTGCAATTGAATGTAACGTAAACGGACAGGAAAGAGGTATCGTCCTGACAGAAAACGACCTCGTATTTGTCACAAACGGAAGCTGCACAGAGGGAACAATTTACGGAGATCAGAACCATGCACCAAACGGGGATGCCGAAGTCCGTACAAGCGGTGTATGGAATCTTTGGAAAAACATTGCCCGTCAGGATCCATCCTTCGGACATCCGGAAAAATTCTGTTCCGACATTGCCAAGACAAACTGGGAATCTGCAACAGTTACAACTCTGGATGACAAGATCATTCCTTATATCACAGACATTTGCAAACGTGACCCTCGCACCGGAAATGTTGTAACCGGCGGTATCGTCAGCTGCCAGGATTCCAGCTGGCTGTTAAGCTGGACGATCAATCGTCAGGGACAGTTCAAAGACCAGGATAAAGATAAGGTATGTGTCTGGGTTTACGGATTATTTACTGATGTGCCTGGTGACTATATCAAGAAGCCTATGAAAGACTGTACCGGAAAAGAAATCACAGCAGAATGGCTCTATCACCTTGGTGTTCCGGAAGATCAGATCATGGATCTGGCAGAAAACAGTGCAATCTGTGTACCGACAATGATGCCTTACATCACAGCATTCTTCATGCCACGTACAAAAGGTGACCGCCCGGATGTTATCCCGGATGGATGTGTCAACTTCGCTTTCCTCGGACAGTTTGCTGAAACTCCAAGAGATACTGTTTTCACAACAGAGTATTCTGTACGTACTGCTATGGAAGCTGTTTATGGACTTCTCAAAGTAGACCGTGGTGTGCCTGAAGTATGGGGAAGTGTTTATGATATCCGCGAGCTTCTCGACAGCTCTGTAAAACTTATGGACGGAAAATCTCCACTTGAGATCCAACTGCCTGGACCTCTGAACGCACTGAAGAAACCGCTTCTGAAGCTCGTAAAAGGAAATGTGATTGAAAAGGTACTGCGTGATCACAATGTACTGAAGGACGGAATGTAAAAAAAGAACACTTGTTCTTTTCTCTGAAATATGCTATTCTATTTCTACCTGATCACGTAAGAAGAATGCCTCCCGGCATCCTTCTTACTTAAATGATTTGATACAAGGGTCAAAAGGTCATGCGTTTCTTGCTTGCATGAAAAAGCATGACTTATTGACCCGCAAAACACCGAAAAGTAGCCATTTTCGTAGAAAATGAGCGGATTTGAGTGTTTTAGGATTGCGAGAGCATGAAATGCGAAGCAATCCGTGTATCATAGGGGTCAAAATACCTTTTGACCCCAACATCATGATTTCAGACAGCATATAGGAGAAACAGCAACACATGGATGGATATCAGTTCGAAGAACAGTGTGCGATCATACTAAAACGAAAACATTTTTCCAAAATAGAAGTTACTAAAAGTTCCGGAGATCAAGGCGTTGACATCATTGCCTTTAAACACAGAAAAAAATACGGGATACAGTGTAAGTATTACACGTATCCTGTTGGTAACAAAGCAGTTCAGGAAGCTTACGCCGGTGCGAATTTTTATGACTGTGATAAGGTCATCGTAATGACCAACACAACATTCACACGCGCTGCGATCGAACTTGCTGAAAAACTGGATGTGGAATTATGGCCGGATTGCCCGGTCACACCTTTTTACAGTTTATTGTTCAAAATCATGGGATTATTGAACCTGCTTCTTTTCCTTTACGCGATCCTGACACTTTTTTTCTGCAAAATATGATTTTATTCATTTGCCAGTTTCACTTGATACGATATCGCTGGTGGCACTCCTGACAGCCTCTGCTCTGGGAATATTCGGCTGGAAGTATCTCCTCTGTAATCTGATCACCGCCGGAGCTTTCCTTTTCCTTGCGTTCCATGTGGTGCTTTCACCTATATCTCTGGCGACAGATTATACATACACACAACTGCTCTCCTTAATTCCTGCAGTTGTATACATGCTTCATGCCGGGTGGATGAAATTAAAGAAGATGAAAAAATAAAAGCTTATTCAAACCAGATTTCCGGATTCGTAGACGATACACTGGTTACTCCTGCCTTAAGAAGCGCCATTACATCTTCCTTCTCCCGGATCATTCCTCCGGCGATCACAGGTACCGGAAGATCTTTACAGATATTTTCGATCACCTTTGGCATCATTCCCGGAAGAACCTCTACCACATCCGGCTTTGCTGCCGTTACCTGTGTTTTCACATTTTCATAAGCCATAGAATCGATCAAAAATACGCGCAATACTGTGAGCATTCCAAGTTCTTTCGCTCGATGGATAATCGTCGGTTTTGTGGAAATTACACCATCCGCTTCTGTATATTTTTTGATAAAATCTGCAGCAATGTTCTTCGATGCCAGTCCATGGATCAAGTCTAGATGTACTACCGCCAGTTTTCCTGCTGCTTTTACTTTAGAAACAATCTCCGGAATTGTACAGATGTCTCCATATAAAATAAATACAACCTGGCTTTCACTTTTCAAACAGGCTTCTATCCCTTCGTCATCTTTTACCGCTGCAATCACAGGGGATACCTCCAACGCATCCAGAAATTTATAATTCATTTCAATTCTCCTTTGTTCCACCAAGATCAAATGAATGCCAGACACAGAAACTGTGAACAACAGTACTTGTATCTAGCATCTGTTTCATAAATTATACTATATCTCCTTCACAATCGTCTAGTGTACTGCATCCACATTTCCGGCAGCTACGATATTTACACCTGTACCTGCCACATTTTCCAATACAATATCTCCAATGTGAACCGGAGCTTTGATCGTTACGCCGCGAAGCGCTGCGATACAGTCAAAAATCTTATCTTTTGGAATGTCATGCTCTGTCTTCACATTGATCATTGGTACTTTTCCGTCTGCGACACGAACTGTAGTAGTTACAATACGGGTTGGATCTGTCACTTCTTTTCTCGCATACGCATCTCCGCGTGGACAAGTATTTCCTGTAACAGATGTAACTTTTCCGTCTTCCATTTTTACAACGATCGGACATCCCATCGGGCATCCGATACAGATTAATTCTCTCTCACTCATTTTCTTATGCCTCCTCGATCCGAATCGTAATCTTCTTTGTCTCCGGGTATTCTTCCAGTTTCTTTTTCTTCAGGATTACTTGCTCCATCTCACCCGGCGCCATTACCTGACGCTTTTTCTTACTGATTAGCTGATCATCAAAATAAACTGCAATCACTTTGTTCTTATATACATCTCCGACACGGAAACGAACAGTCAGGTTTTCTTCCATTTCTGAAGGTCTTACAAAGGATGGAACGGTATAGCGCACCCCGCCTTCCGGAGAAATCGGAAGCATTACAGCCTGCGAGTCTTTTTCTCCTGCTTTAATATAAGCAGCTGCATTCTTTCCGGCTGCCGTTGCCTCCTGAGATACAAAGTCCACAAGATCATGCACATGCAGTACATTTCCACATGCAAAGATACCGTCTACACTTGTTTCCAGTGAATCGTTTACGACCGGACCTGAAGTAACCTGTGAAAGTTCTACTCCTGCGCTTTTTGAAAGTTCATTTTCCGGAAGAAGTCCACAGGATAAGAGTAATGTATCACAAGTATATCTTTCCTCTGTTCCCGGAATCGGCTTGCGGTCCGGTCCGACTTCTGCGATCGTAACAGCTTCTACACGATGCTTTCCTTCTATATCGATCACTGTATGACTCAGCTTCAGCGGAATCTCAAAGTCATCCAGACACTGTACAATATTTCTCTTCAATCCACCGGAATAAGGCATCAGCTCTGCAACCACTTTAACCTTCGCCCCTTCAAGTGTCATACGTCTCGCCATGATCAGACCGATATCACCAGATCCGAGGATCACAACTTCTTTTCCCGGCATAAGACCTTCCAGATTTACAAGATGCTGCGCTGTTCCTGCAGAATAAATTCCAGCCGGACGATATCCTGGGATATTTAAAGCTCCTCTAGAACGCTCTCTGCATCCCATTGCCAGGATAATTGCATTTGCGTGAAGAAGCAGAATCCCGTCCTCACGATTTGTGGCTGTCACTACCTTTTCCGGTGAAATGTCCATGACCATTGTATTTAATTTATATTCAATACCACGTTCTTCTACCTGCTCAATAAAACGTGCTGCGTACTCCGGTCCTGTCAGTTCTTCTTTAAATGTATGCAGACCGAATCCATTATGAATACACTGCTGCAAAATGCCGCCGAGACTTTTATCTCTTTCCAAAATCAAAATGTTGTCAATTCCGTTATCTTTTGCTGCGACTGCTGCCGCAAGTCCTGCAGGACCTCCACCAATTATGATTAAATCATATGTTTTCATTTTATTCATCCTCCAGTTCTTTATTTTCACCTACGATAAATTCTGATCCAACGCCGTTTTTTCCAATCTGATCAACCGGCATCGAAACTTCTCTTTCCAGAATCTCCATAACCTTTGGGGAACAGAATCCTGACTGGCAACGCCCCATGCCTGCTCTTGTCCGGCGCTTCACTCCATCCAGAGAGCGTGCACCAAGCGGACGGTGAATTGCATCCAGGATTTCTCCTTCTGTGATCATCTCACAGCGGCAGATAATATTTCCATAAGCCGGGTTTTCTTTGATCAGCTGATTTCTCTCTTCCAGAGAAAGCGTATCCGGATCTAAAATCCCATGTCTCACCGGATTAAAATCAGACTTTTCTTCTGCATTCAAAAGGTCTCTTACAAGTTCTGCAACCGTAACACCGATTGCCGGTGCTGAAGAAAGTCCCGGAGATTCAATGCCTGCTGCATTGATCAGTCCTTTTACATCCGCTGATTCACCAATTACAAAGTCATCTCCACCCTCGTGTGCACGAAGACCTGCAAAGGAAGTAATCACCTGACGAAGCGGAACATTCTTAACGCTATGAGAGGAAACTCTTGCGATCTGATCCAGACCATTCATTGTCGTGTTTACAGCACCTTTATCTTCTACATTTACTGCTGTAGGACCTACAAGCAGATTGCCGTGAACTGTCGGTGTGACCAGTACTCCCTTTCCCATTTTCGACGGAAGCTGGAAGATTGTACTCTTCACATAATCTCCAACTGTCTTATCCAAAAGCATGTATTCCCCTTTACGGGCTGTGATATGAAGCTTTCTGTCTGAAAGCTGATTATTGATCTCATCAGCATAAACTCCTGCTGCATTAATAATAAGTTTTGTCTCGATTGTCTCATCAACACAGGTATCTGCGTGATGAACCTGAACTCTAAATCCTTCTCCTGTCTTTTCCAGTTTTTCAACTTCGTATTCAGGAAAAACTGAACACCGTTCTCGTATGCATTTTCCGCATATCCCATTGTCATATGGAATGGACAAACGATTCCTCCGGTAGGCGCCCACAACGCACAGGTCACATCATCTGCCAGGTTCGGCTCTTTCTCGATCAGCGCCTCTCTGTCTAAAATCTGAAGTCCAGGAACTCCATTTTTCTTACCTCTCTCCATTAAAACCTGAAGTCCTTCCGGATCCTGCTCTTTCGTACATACGACCAAAGAGCCGTTTCTCTTAAATGGAATGTCAAGCTCTTCTGCTATTGTGTCCATCATCGCATTTCCCATCACATTTAACTTTGCCTTCATCGTTCCCGGAACTGCATCAAATCCTGCATGGATGATCGCACTGTTTGCCTTGGATGTCTCATTACAGACATCCTCTTCCTTTTCAATCACACACGTATTCAACTTATATCTGGAAACCTCTCTGGCAATCGCGCTGCCTGTCACTCCTGCACCAATAATAACAACATCAAACATATCCATTCCTCTCCTTTATCACACAAAAAAAGCAAGGCAAATAAAACGACTGCCTGTCGTTTCATCTACCTTGCTCAAATCTCTGGTATCTAATATTCGTCTTTTCTTTATTCTAGCACATTTTTCAGAAGAATCAATCCCAAATATACTCAGAGTTACCTATGAACATCAGTATAGTTACTGTTCACACGATGGGGCGAGATGCATTCAAGCCAAAACATGCATCCTCCGTGTCAATCAGCGGAGTGATTGACAGGGAGTGAACAGTAACACTGGTTATGTTATTTCAGATGATCATATAAAAATCATAATTGACATTCAAAAATATGTAGTATATAATCGTTTTGTTCATCGGAGGGTGATTTGTTCGATCAGAAACAATAGCTGGATAAGATGGCAGACTGAAATGTCCGCTTTCTTATTCAGCTTTTTTGTTATCTGCCTGATTCGACTGAATTTTCAACAAAATCAATTATACAAGGAGGAATTTCAGTACATGGAAAAAAACACATCATTTACCGAAGGAAAAATCATGCAGCCGTTACTTCTGTTTGCAGTTCCTGTATTGCTGGCACTCTTTCTACAGGCTATGTACAGTGCAGTAGATTTGCTTATTGTTGGTAAGTTTGCATCTTCTGCTGATGTATCTGCGGTATCTACCGGTTCACAGATCATGACCACACCGTATCATAATTCACCGGCTTATAAAATGCTTTTTCTCTGCTTTCATGGTCCATCGGCCGATTTCCCAGCAGCCACATGGTCTTCGCTGCAACCGCCTCCGGTGTCATATCGTAAGACTCCAGTACATTGCACAGTTTTTTCATTTCATGTCCAACTTCATAAACCGTCATATCACTTCCCTCATGGGCAACCTGCGTGCACAGGACGATCATTTTTTCCGGATATTTCTGACAAAGTTCATAAAACATATCCTTGATACTGGACGGAATCCCACCGACGCCAAAACTCTCCACGATAATCGCATCGTAATGTTCGAAAATTACCGGAAGAAGCACCGGCTGAATACCAGGGATTAATTTTAATAAGAAAACACTATCACTTAACTTCTCATAAAACCGCACCGGTTTTTCATATGGCAGCATCGGCAGATACCGCAGAATCCGGCGATCCTGTATCACAGCCAGATACGGAAAATCAATACTGGAAAACGCGTTATAGCTCTTGGTCCGCACTTTTTTTGCTCGTGTTCCCGCGATCACCTTTCCGTCAAACACGATCTGTACCCCCTGGGAAGCATCGTCACAGGCATAGTAAAAGCTGTCCGAAAGATTTGTTTTGGCATCGGTAATATCCAGATTGATCGGACGCTGTGCACCGGTGATGACAATGGGCTTCGGCGAATTCTGAATCATATAGGAAAGTGCAGCCGCCGTATAGGCCATCGTATCGGTGCCATGCGCTATGATAAATCCATCAAATGCATCATAATGTTCCCGTATAACCTTTACCAGCATGCTCCAGTTTTCCGGCACTACATTGGAGCTGTCCAGATTAAAGGGCTGCACGGCTGTAATCTCACAAATCTTCTCCACCTCCGGGATATAAGATATCAATTCTTCCGGCGTGATCTGCGGAGTCAGACCATTTTCTGTTTTTTTCGATGCAATCGTACCACCGGTTGCAACAAATAAGATTTTCTTCATTGTTTTCCACTCCTTATTTCTGTATAATCATCACTATAAACAATTCCCCTGATTAACTGTTATACTCTTTATTTTTCTTGCTTTATTTGCACATAATTCTTATAATAACCATAGGTTACACTTATACTTTACAATATCATAACCAATGGTTATGATCAAGAGGTGATCACAGTGAAATTTCGTCCTGACCGTTTAATTCAATTAAGAACATCTATGAATATCAGCAAAGCCGAGGCGCCCGCCAACTTAATATTTCCGCCATGACCTACGGCCGCTATGAAAAAGGAGAACGCGAACCCTCTTATCCGTCAGTATCTTATATTGCTCAGATTTTTCATTGCAATATTGACTTTTTATATGGAACTTCAGATGTCATGAATTGTGATTATATCGTTATTTCACGTTCCGAATCTCCGGAGTTATATTCTCTGATAGAAACTCTTCAGCAAAATCACGACATAAAAGACCGGATCCTGGCTTATGCACGAGAACTGAACCGCAAAGAAAAAAGGGGATAAAAAAACAGTTTGTTTTTTATATAAAATATTTCCATTAAAACAAACTGTTCTTTAATTTCCACTAATTTTAATATGATTTTCCTATCATTTATCATTTCTTCTCGCTTATTTTTACCCATCTGTTTTAAAATAGCTCCACTCATTGTTTTGTCTAAATAGGCCGGATTTATTTTTCGTTTTGTATATGCCATATAACTGTCTTTTGTCTCTTCTATTAAAACTGCTGCAAAAAAACTTTCCCAGCTGAAATATTCTCCACTTACTTTTTTCTTCCACAGCATTTCTTATATTTTTTTACACTGCCACATGGACAGGGATCATTTGGATACACTTTCTTCTCTTTTACAATCGGCTGCTGAATCCCCATTCGTCCTATTCTGTCAGAATTTCATGTGTATCTTCATAGTCTATACACTGCTGTACCATGTTCCGTAACGCCTGCGTATATCTTTTTTCATCATAGGGCTGATTTTCTTTCATTACATCATAAATTTCTTCTATTACAATCGCACCTATTTTTTCTTTCGCCTCTCTCGCAGAATATCCTGCATCGATTAGTTTGTCATAAGATTCCTTTGTTACAGGCGGATTATTTTCTCTTATCTGTATAACTCGTTATCTGTAAATTTATCATCCATAAAATAATGTGCCACCAAAAGTCCTGTATCTGCAATATAACTTTTCCCTACCCATATCAGCATATACATAAAAGGCACTTTAATTCAACTATTTTTTCACAAAAAGGCAGTTACTTTGGTATGCTCTCTGAAAGGCATAATACCCCCGAGGATGTCAAGTCATTGCTACAAACTTTTTGACCTTTTTTCCTTCGATTTTCCCATAAAATCGTTGTTTTGGAACAGAGGACGTTATATTGTTGTCACAAAATCAGTGGGGAGGATGTAACGTCATTGTCATATTATCGCCACTTTCATTGCCGTTATCATCGCCATTGGCAATGGTAATGGCAATGACAATTCAACCTTTATAAAATAAGCTACATAAGCAAAACATTTTACAAAATACTCACCCGGTGGTTCATACCTCTGACAGTGCTCCATCACTCTCTATCATTTTGATCTCTTCAGCTGCATTCAAGACATTCAGCTGATATTCAGCAATCTCTTGTAATATTTTGAATCTTTCTCCTTTTTCTTTTCCTTCACGCAGCATCTGTGCATTATGTGATTCCAGATTGGATAGAACTGTTAATTCATTAATTGTTGCAAAATCTCTGACATTGTTTTTCTTTGCAAGTTCAGGATTTGCCTCTCTCCATGCTTTCGCCGTAAATCCAAATAATGCTACATTTAATATGTCTGCTTCTTCCGCATATGCCAGCCATTGAAGGTTTTCTCTGTAATTCATTTGAGGAAGCAAGTATCTTTTTACAGCATCCGTCTGGATCAGATAATTATTTTTACTTAAAAAACGTTTTGCATCCCATTCCTTTTGTTCAGAATTGTTTTCTTCTTCCTTTAACCGTTGAAATTCTTTTATCAGATATAGTTTAAATACCGGACTGATTGCAGATGCAAATTCAAATGCAATATCTTTGTGTGCATATGTGCCACCATATTTTCCACGTTTCACATATAATCCAATGGCATTTGTTTCATTTACCCATTCCGAAACACTAGGTGTAAAAGTCAATAACCCTGCTTGCTTTTTAAAGTGTTCGGATTCGAACACTTTAAAATTGGGATTATATATCTGTTCCCATACAGACAAATATTCCAAAGTACCACGATTTCTTAACCAATTTCTTACCACATCTGCTGCCCTGGCAGAATCTGATTTAGCCTTAGCAATATCTGTAATGCAAATGTAATCATCTAACTTCTGTTTCGAAATTGAAATATGCACATTTTGTACTTCAATTACTTTATTCTTCATTCACATCTTCCTTTACAATAAGATCATCCATCTTTACTTTATACGCCAGCAAACGTAATACATAATCCGGCATCTTTCTGGTTCCTCGTTCCCACTCTGTTACTGTTCTGTATGGGATTTCAAAATATTTACAAAATTCCTTTCTGTTCATTCCGGTACTTTCTCGTAATTCTTTTATTTTATCTTTTATTTCCATTTTCTCTTCCCTTTTCATTTACACATTGTGTATGTATCGTAACATATTTTTCATTTATTACAACATCTATCATCTTCATTTTGGTATGCTCTCTGAAAGGCATAATCTCCCCGAGGATGTCAAGTCATTGCTACAAACTTTTTTGCCACTTTTTCCTCGATTTTTCCCATAAAACCGTTGTTTTGGAACAGAGGACGTTATATTGTTGTCACAAAATCAGCAGGGAGGATGTAACGTCATTGCTACAAGTTCAGTAGTAGTGGACGTTACATTATTGCTACAAATCAAGCCAGTGATTTCCATTCCACCTCCACTCTCCCATCATCATACACATATATCCCTGCACATATTCTTCCAGCATCTCTCGTGTCAGCTTTTCATAGCCTAAATACATCAACATCTGCTCCACCGGAACATTCTTTTTCATCAGGATTTCTTTCTCACCGTTTATCAGTTCTTCCAACTCCTGTATACATTTCTGCAATCGTTCTCTTTCTTCTTCCAACTGCTTCTTGGCTTCCATGAACTGTTTCTGGTTCATCTGTCCCTCATGATACTTCTCATAGTTCTGACGGTTCTGAAGCTTTATCTGCTCCTGACGTTTTTCACAGTCCGTACTTTCCAGCTCATAGGCTTCTATGCTGTCCGTATGCTGTTTTCTCATAGATTGCTGCATCTGTTCCTGGCTGATATTCTGACGTAAATATGCCTTAATTTCTGCCAGCACGATATGCTCTAGCATTTTGTTATCAGCTTTTCCGGCAAAGCATCCTGTATCTTCTTTTCCTTTACTGTAAGCACAGCTATAAAGGATATGACCATGAACCGGACTGCTTGAAGTCAGGCTTCTGCGACAATTTCCGCATTTCACATAGCCACCTAACAATGTTGTTTCCCTGTCGAATTTGCTTTTCTTGGTGTATCTGATCTGCAAGGACTGTGCTTTTTCAAAAATTTCTTTTGATACGATCGGCTCGTGATGATTTTCCATCACTTTCCACTGATTTCTCGGTTACCGGTACTTCTTTCCCTGTTCCGGGATCTGGAATTTTGGTTTTTCCATAGACCATACAGCCTATATAAGTTTTATCATCCACAATCTTCCGTATCATATCACTCGTCCACTGCAGTCCTCTTGATGCAGCTTTCTTGCTGTCTGATTTCTGTCGTCTGCTCATGGACTGCAAGGGAGTCAGTACCCCCTCTTCATTAAATAACCGACAAATCTCCATCTTGGAATACCGCTGATTTGTCAGTTCAAATACTCTGCGAATCACTTCTGCTTCGTCCTCTACAATCACCAGTTCTTTCTTATTTTCAGGATTGATTCGATACCCATAAGGTGCAGATCCACAGCAATACTCACCTTTTCCTCGTCTGGTACTGACTGCCGATTTTACCTTTACAGACTGGTCTTTCACATAAAAATCTGCGATCAGTCCTTTAAACTGTACTTCGATGTCGGAACTCTTTCCTATATAATCTTTAGAATCATATCGGTCTGAGATAGAAATAAATCGTATTCCCAGGAATGGAAAAATCTGTTCCAGATAAGTTCCCATCTCAATATAGTTTCTGGCAAAACGTGAAAAATCTTTTACCACAATACACTGCACTTTATTCTCCCTAGCAAGTTCCAGAACCTGCTTAATTGCCGGACGCTCCATACTGGAACCAGAATATCCATCGTCGTAGAACTCCTGAAATGGCATAGAAGCCAGTTCCGGGATATTGGAAATATAATCTTTTACCAGTTTTCTCTGATTGATAATGCTGTTACTTTCTCCCTCTGAATCATCTTCCATGGAAAGACGGTAATATCCAATAATCAGTTTCTGATCACTCATGTTCTACCGCCCCCTTAAACCCGAAGTTGATTTCCAGTCTGCCATCACCATACAGATACATACTTTCAATCAAGCCCTCCGCAAGTTCCGCATTGATTCTGGTTGTCCCATCCAGTTCCAACAGACTTCGTAAAAATCTGGCTTCTTTTTTCTGTTGTTTTTCCAGCTTTCGTATGGTCTGCTCCAGAGACTTCTTTCTCTCTTCACAAAACTCTTTCCAGTTATTACGGTCATCTTTCATTTCTATATAGGCTTCTTTGGAAAATTCACCCTCTTTATATTTCATAAATGCCTGTGCCAGTTTTTCTGAACGTCTTTCCCTATCTGCATCCAATTTTCTGATCTCAGTTTGAATCTCATTGATTTTGGAAAGAAATACCGCACTGCTTATAGCAGACATATCCTTTTTCCGCAATCCAGATAACTGAAACTGTCTGGTTAGCTCCGAACGGACAATTTTCTGCAGCTTCTCTTCGGAAATAGATTTGTGACTACATTTTCTTTCATCCCGATACCAGGCAGCATTGCAAAAGTAATACACATTGCCTCTGTATCTACGTGTACACATTTTCCGCTTACAATCACCACAATAGAATACATTGTAAAATGCTCTTTCATCATCTTCCCACCCTGCAGTAGTTTTTGTTGCTTTCTGTTGTGCTGCTTTTAGCCTGACCTGTGCTTTTTCAAACAATTCTCTGCTAATAATTGGCTCATGGGCATTTGGCGTAATAATCCACTGGCTCTCGTCCAATATGTCACACCATTTTTCACCTCTTTGAAATCTGGATTCATATTTTCTCTGAACCAGATCGCCATAATAATTATTCCGGTTCAGCACTGCACGTATCGAAGAATTTCCCCACTGATGAAGGTTCTCTCCGTCCTGACAGTACACATGATGATATTGGTTATAATCTGAAATCCGATGTACCCTATCCTCAAACAGCCTGTCAATAATGCTCTGTACGCCATCTCCCGAAGCATATTCTTCAAAAATCCTGCGGACAATCTTTGCAGCTTCCGGTTCCACCATCAACTTATAAATTCCATTTATCTTTTCCACACAATATCCATATGGAGCTGTAGATCCCACATACTCACCATTTTTCTGTGCAATACGTTTCGCTGCCCGTTCTTTTGCGGAAATGTCTTTCGCATAAGCATCATTCACCAGATTCTTGATATTCATGGATAATTCCTGATTCTTGCATCCGGTGCAAATGAATCATAGTTGTCACATACAGAAATAAACCGCACTTTCATAAAAGGAAGAATCTTTTCCAGATAGTTGCCAGTTTCGATATAATTTCTTCCAAATCGTGAGAAATCCTTTACCAGAATACAGTTTATTTTACCTTCCCTGACATCATTCATCATCCGTTCAAATCCCGGTCTGTCAAAATTTGTTCCGGTTTTTCCCAGATCAGAATAAATGTTATATACAGCAATTTCATACTCTCTGTTCGGATTTTCATTGTGCTTCTGAATGAACTCTTTTATCAGCGTAACCTGTGTTTCAATAGGTTCTGACTTTTTTTCATCACTGTCTACGGATAATCTGACATAAATTGCAGCCATACATACCGGAATCCCAAGAACTTTCTTCTCTGTGTTTTTCTTATATCTTTTTGCTGTCCTTGCCATTTATCCCACCTCTTTCCTGCACTCTGTCCGGTGTTCCGCATAAAACCGTCTTATGACTTTCATTTTCTCAATCATATCCTGATAACGGATATGAATTTTGATCTGTTTGTTTTCATAAATATAGATTTTATCTACAGTCAGTGCCAGCAATGTGCGATCCAGTTCTTTGATTTCCAGTGATTTCTTCCAGTCCTCCAACTGAACAGTTGCAGACACTCCACCCTCAAACATTTGCTTTACCAGTTTTTTCTGGTTTTCAATCATCTGCTCCAGTCTTCACATTTTCTTCCGTAACTTTCCCGAAAATCATCGAACTCCTCTTTGCTGATCAATCCCTCTTTCAAGTCATCACCCAAAGATGCTTTCAGGCTGTAATAACGGTTATATTCTTCCTGCAACTTACTAATCTGCGTATCATAACCGATTACCTGATCGTAACTGACTTTCATTTCACAAAGTTCTTCCATAATCATCTGATAGTCTACGAAAAGTGCCGTATATGCCTGAATCTCTTTCAATACAATCCTTTTCAGCACCTCTTCCGGAATACTGTGTCTGGTGCAATCTCCACCTTTATTTTTTGTCTGGCAAATATAAAAGGCTTTTTTCTTTCCCTTATACTGATTTACCCTGCGTATCATCGGTGTATGGCAATCTCCGCAAAATACAAAACCCGAAAAAAAAAGTTTGCACTGTCCGATGTTTTCGATGCCCTGCCATCATACTGAAGTAGCTTCTGCACCACATCAAAATCATTCTGCCTGATTATTGCCGGATGCGTATTTTCTACTTTCACCCACTCTGATTCTGGCTTATCCAGACGTTGCTTTACCTTATAGCTGATTCGTTCCTGCTTGCCTTGCACCATGTTTCCAATGTAAACCTCGTTGGTCAGAATCCTTTTAATCTGCACTGCCGACCATTTCGGTGTGTCTGAGCTGTGAAATCCAGAATTGTAATTCTCGCCATTTGCCTTTTTATATTCTTTTGGCGACTGCACATGACGTACATTCAGTTTTTCTGCGATTGCTCCAAGACTGAATCCATCAATTTTCCACGAAAATATTTTTCTTACAATATCTGATGCATAAGAATCAATCACCAGACAATTCTTATTCTCTGGATCTTTGCAGTAACCATACGGGGCAAACGCTCCAATAAATTCACCTTTTTCACGTTTGATTTTCTGGTGGCTTCGCACTTTACCGGAAATGTCCCGACAATAGCTTTCATTTACGAAATTTTTGATTGGAACTACAAATGACTTCTCTGAAAAATCTGCTGTTTTACTGTCAAACTGGTCTGTAACTGAAATAAAACGCACATTTAAAGCCGGGTAGGTCTTTTCGATCCATCGCCCGGCTTCTATATATTCTCTTCCGAATCTGGATAAGTCTTTTACAATCACGCAATTTACTTTTCCAGCTTCTATATCAGTTGTCATTCGTTTAAACTCAGGTCGATCAAAAGATGAGGTTAGATAACGATACTTTTTGAAACACAGTAAAATCAAGGTTTTTCGGACAACGGACAAGCATGGTTTGTACTACAACTAAATATTGCACCGCACAAGCGGCGTTTCCCACTTCCACACGGAAGAACAGGAACGCCGCTTTTTTCATGCCCTTTGTTACGCAGTAGGGGCAGAAAAAGCCTTGCTACAAGCGGCTTTGCGGGCGTGTTTTTCGTGCGGTAAGGGATTTATACCTTTTCCCTCAAAATCGCTGTTCTACTGCGTAACAAATCCAAAGCAAAGGAGTGATGAAGCTATGGCAGTTTTCCGTGTGGAACGCAACACAGGCTACACCGTAATGAGCAACCACCACTTACGCAATAAGGAGCTTTCCTTAAAGGCAAAGGGGCTGTTATCTCAAATGCTGTCCTTGCCAGAGGATTGGGACTACACCCTTTCGGGGCTGTCCTACATCAACCGGGAAAGTATCGACGCTATCCGTACCGCCGTTTGGGAGCTTGAAAAAGCCGGATATATCACAAGGCGGCAGGGACGCGACGAGAAAGGCAAAATGACCGCTATCGAGTACACCATTTACGAACAGCCGCAGCCGCCGGAATTGGATTGCCCGGTATTGGAAAATCCAACAGCGGATAACCCGATATTGGAAAATCCGACAACGGATAATCCGACGTCGGAAAATCCAATGCAATTAAATAAAGATATATCAAGAACTAACTTACCAAAAAAAGAAAAATCAAATACTGATTTATCAATTACCCATTCCATTCCTATCCATTCCCTAAATCCCTTGCCTTATGGCGAGGACGAAGCGGCGCAGCGCCGGAACGGAAAAGAGCGGAAAGGAACGACGCTTACAGAGTGTATGAGGAAATCATCAAGGACAATATCGAGTATGACATTCTCTTGCAGGATATGAAGTTTGACCATGACCGTCTGAATGAGATTGTTGACATTATCCTTGAAACGGTCTGTACGTCAAGAAAGAAAATCCGTATTGCCGGGGACGATTACCCCGCAGAGCTTGTGAAGTCAAAGTTTATGAAGCTCAGCAGCGAACATATCCGCTTTGTGCTTGACTGTATGCAGGAGAACACCACCAAAATCCGCAACATCAAGCAGTACCTAAAGGCGGTACTTTTCAATGCCCCGTCTACCATTGACAGCTACTATACTTCCCTTGTGGCTCACGATATGGCAAGCGGCGCACTTGCACCGAGAAAGCCGAAGTACGGCGACCCGGACTATTACACCTACAATGAGGCGAAAGCCTGTAAACGAAAAAAGGAGGATTTACCACATGGCACAGAAAACAGGAGCTTTGATTTTTGACGAAACCGCTGACCGCTACGACATTCGCTTTGACATTGCCGACTATTACGGCGGTCTGCATTGCGGCGAGTGCATGGACGTATTCACAGGCGGCAAATGGAAGCCTACCCGCATTGAATACGGGGACAACTGGTATCTTGTGGGTATCCGCGCCGAGGATTTGAACGGGCTGCGGGTACGGATTTAACGGGGCGACGTGAAGAACGGACGCCCTTTTTTCGCACTCAAAAGCGGCGTACCACCTTAACACTATCACTACCGGGAAAGGAGGACGGTAAACATTGCAAGACGAAATCAACGAAAAAGTGGTTGCGCTCTCTGTCAAGGGAGCAAAGCTGACTGCTGAAATGCTGCAAAAGGCAATCAAAGCCATGCTTGCACAGGCAAAAAAGCAGCAGGAAAAACAGCTCCACGGGAAGCAGACCCTAAAGCAGCTTGCGAAGCAGAACGCGGGGCTATCCAACATTGAGATAACCGAGGGCAATATCAAAGCCTTTGAGCAGACGGCGAAAAAATACGGTATCGACTTTGCCTTAAAGAAAGACAGCACCGAAACGCCGCCCCGTTATCTCGTCTTTTTCAAGGGGCGGGACGCGGACGCTCTGACCGCAGCCTTTAAGGAGTTTTCCGCAAAGAAGCTGACTCAGGAGCAAAAGCCCTCTATCCGAAAGGCACTTGCCACATTCCGGGAAGCAGCAAAGCAGCTTAACGCGAACCGTCAAAAGACAAAACACAAGGACAGGGAGGTGTCGCTATGAAGCCGAATATCAAGAAGCTGCTTATCCTAAACGCCCCCTATCTGCTCTTTGTGTATCTCTTTGATAAAGTCGGACAGGCGGTGCGGCTCTCTCCGGGGGCTGACCTCTCCGGCAAGCTACTTTCCATTGGCAGCGGCTTTTCTGCCGCCTTTTCAAATGCCCTGCCGAGTTTTGCCCCTATGGATTTGCTTATCGGCATTGTCGGGGCTGTCGTTATCCGGCTTGCGGTCTATGTGAAAGGCAAGGGAGATTACCTTTTCCGACTTGACCTTAGAAGAAGCGCGGCAGCTTCATACCTTTGATGAATATTTCAAAGGGGAAATCGCCTTTGAAAGAGCCGGGAAGAAAATCACGCCGAAGCTGCTTCTTGAAGCAATCCGTACTTTGCCGGAAGAAAAGCGCAAAGCCGTACTCCTGTACTATTTCGAGGGAATGAACGACACCGAGATTGCGGAGCTGTTCGATACGTCGAGAAGCACGATACAGTACAGGCGGACAAGCTCTTTTGAGCTGCTAAAAAAATATCTGGAGGAAAATGCTGATGAATGGGACGAATGGTAACGAACCCGGCTACCCGGAAAAAGCCCTTGTTCCCTATCCTGTCATTTTGGCAGCGACAAAGGGCGACCCGGACGCTATGAAGATTGTCTTGCAGCATTTCAGCGGCTACATAGCCCGCCTCTCCATGCGGAAGCTGTACGACGAGCGCGGGAACGTCTATTTTGGCGTAGACCACGACATTCGGGAACGGCTGCAAGCAAAACTGATGATGGCTGTCCTCACCTTTAAGGCAGAGGAATAAACCGCAGCGGCGGGACGCTTTCTCTCTCCCCCTTTTCCGTTCCGCTGCTGACGCGGCAGCAAAGCCATTCTGAACCTTGACAAAGAAAGCGGCGCAAGATAACGGCGGCGCAGCATAGGGCAAATCGGATACGTTCCTTTTGCGCCGAGCCATACGGCGGGTGCGCCATGACGCTATCCGGGTGAGGTTATCCCCGCCCGGACAGCCGAGCGACCAACACCGCGCCGGAAAGCAAGTGTAGCGGCTTGCGGGCGACGACACGCAGAATATACAATGATACTTCCTTACAGCCACAGTCCGAGCGTTAAGAGCGTCGCAGGCAATGGGTAGGGCTGCATGAGAACCATGCCGGGGTGAAATTCCCATGAGGTTATGCTAATAACCGTCCGATTAAAGCCTTTGTTTTCTTGAATAGTGGACTTGCTGCTATTCATAGACTGTATTATATGTTTGCGAAAGAAAGGGGGATTTTCTTTGACGCAAAACCAGACGCCCGTTACCACAACGGAGCATAAAATCGGAAAAGTTACTTACCTTGTATGTTCGTCCGCAAGTGAACGCGCAACGGACACACTGGATAAAAAGATAAAGAAGCTCATTCGCAAGGACATGGAGCTGAACCCCGCAAACGCCCGGAAATAGGGCGTTTCTTCACATTTTATACATGACACAGGCAGCGGTATGTGGTATAATATAGACAGTACAAATACCATGCTTGTCTGTCGTCGGAAAGGAGGACAAAATGTTACAGACAGACAAGATTACCGCTTTATATTGCAGATTGAGCCAGGAAGATATGCAAGCCGGGGAAAGCGAGAGCATACAGAACCAAAAACTGATTTTACAAAAGTATGCTGACGAACACCACTTTTTCAACACGCGCTTTTTCGTAGACGACGGATTTTCCGGCGTGAGCTTTGAGCGTGAGGGGCTTCAAGCCATGCTGCATGAGGTTGAAGCCGGGAACGTGGCGACCGTCATAACAAAAGACCTTTCCCGTCTGGGACGTAATTATCTGAAAACCGGCGAACTGATAGAGATTGTTTTCCCCGAATACGAAGTGCGCTACATTGCCATTAACGACGGTGTAGACACAGCGAGGGAAGATAACGAGTTTACCCCTCTGCGGAACTGGTTCAACGAGTTTTACGCCCGCGACACCTCAAAGAAAATCCGGGCTGTCAAACAGGCAAAGGCACAGAAAGGCGAGCGCGTCAACGGCGAAGCTCCTTACGGCTACCTTATCGACCCGGATAACCGCAATCATCTGATACCCGACCCGGAAACGGCACACGTCGTAAAACAGATTTTTGCAATGTATGTACGGGGCGACCGTATGTGTGAAATCCAGAACTGGCTGCGGGACAATGAGATATTGACCGTCGGGGAACTGCGCTACCGCAGGACAGGGAGCAAACGCCACCCCCGCCCACAGCTCAACGCATGGTACAACTGGCCGGATAAGACACTGTACGACATTCTGACAAGGAAAGAGTATTTAGGGCATACCATAACCGGGAAAACCTACAAGGTATCTTATAAGTCGAAAAAGACGAAAAAGAACCCGGAGGAAAAAAGGTATTTCTTCCCCAACACTCACGAACCTTTGATTGATGAAGAAACCTTTGAACTTGCACAGAAGCGGATTGCCACCCGGCAACGCCCGACAAAGGTTGATGAAATTGACCTGTTTTCCGGGCTGCTCTTTTGTGGGGACTGCGGCTACAAAATGTATGCAGTACGCGGAGCCGGGACGCTTGAACGGAAACACGCCTACACTTGCGGCAACTACCGCAACCGGGCAAGAAATGATATGCTCTGCACTACGCATTATATCCGCAAAAGCGTATTGAAAGAACTTGTCCTTGCAGACTTGCAGCGAGTAACGTCTTATGTGAAAGAGCATGAACAGGAGTTTATCGAAACCGCCAACGAGTGCAGCGCAAAGGCAGTACAAAAGACGCTGACACAGCAGCGGAAAGAACTTGACAAGGCGCAGAACCGTATTAACGAGCTGAACATCTTATTCCGCAAGCTCTACGAGGACAACGCTTTAGGGAAACTTTCAGATGAACAATTTGCTTTTCTGACTTCCGGCTATGATGAAGAAAAAAAGACGCTGACCCGGAGGATTGCGGAGCTGTCACAGGAAATCGACAACGCCACCGAGCGCAGCGCGGACGTAAAAAGGTTTGTCGCACTGGTACGCAGATACACAGCGATTGAAGAACTGACCTACGAAAACGTCCATGAATTTATTGACCGTATTCTTATTCACGAACTGGATAAGGAAACGAACACCCGCAAAATCGAAATCTTTTATAGCTTTGTCGGCAGAGTTGATACAGGCGACAAGCCTACTGAAAGTATCTCCTATTTCAGACAGATAGGAGCCGACGTAAAGAGTTATGCTATCTAACATACATCAAAAAGAGGTAAGATAACACCCTCTGCAAAAAAGGTATCGTTATCTTACCTCAACAAAATTCGTTCCCGTAAAACCGTCATCAATATAAACATCATATAAGATAAAGTCATCATGCTTATTCACATATTCTGTTAAAAGTTTTCTCTGATTTCCTACACTATCGCTTTCTTCCTTATCTCCGTCCTCTCGTGATAATCTGATATAAATAGCTACGTTAAATAAGCTTGAACCTTTTTGATAAATCATTTTTCCACCTATTCAACTGCCGTACCTATAATAATATCATACAATAAAGTACGGCTTCTTTCCATGATTTTCAAAGGTTTTCCCCTCTTGATATGCGTTTTTAATATGAGATTTCACGATACGGATAAGTAATTCTTCTACAGAAAATTTACATAAAAATTCTCGTTCTACAATATATTGTGCAGGTTTTTTTTTAGTCAATGTATCAGCTCCCTTAATCAACTATCTATTCTCAACATACGCACATAGGCTTATCCAATATGCGTATTTTTCACAATGTTACAGAAGCAAACAGATGGTATTGGAAAGCTTTGTTAGTATCTCAACTATTCCCATTCTTGTGGGCAGAACTGCACCATATCGGTACGGAAAGGTGTGATTTGTTGCAGGAATTTGAAAAGATTTGAAAAAATTTTCGGATACAAAAAAGCCCGCACAAAACATGAATTTTGTGCGAGCTACTGGGATAGTGTATTTAATTGTAGATAGTATGCTGTTAAATCAGATTTGAATACATCGAATTGTACTTAAAGCTTAAAGGCACATTCATCACTCCATTTTTGGTTTGGATGTTTCAATGTAATAAATATGTTCCTTGTTCCACTGTTTTAAACAAAAACAAAATTCGATAACAGCCAAAGCAATATTATATGTATGGGATAGAAAATATAAAAGAGATATTTACACTTTTTTCCTCGTTGATGATTGTATGATAGTATTAGCGGAAGAGCAAGAACCATAATCCACTGATACTGAATTGTAAATATATTCCCTCCTACATCCATAGGAGAAATTCCACCTATTATAGACAATAGATATTCCATACCATGGAAAGCCCTGTTCCTATTATCGGAATTAATTCCTTGATTTTCCATAAAATAATGGGAACAATATTAGTGGACATAAAAAACATATACACAACAACAAATATCATATACGACAGAATAAGTCTTTTCTTGTTGTCATAAGCTAAATACATTATAATTCCTAAAACAACAAAAATAAGTCCCCCTTCCGTTGTAAACACACTTCCCAAAAGAGCTGGTATCAAATAGAAGCATATTGTTTCCGTATACATATTACTAATTGAACTCAGATAACCACATACTATACATACAATAACTTGATAAGCAATATATAAACTTAGTACTTTTATCCAGGAAACAGCCTTTTGGTTTTTTCTTATTTCTAAGATTTCACATATGCATGCAACGATAAATAATGTTCTAAAGAAATTTAATTCAATTTGTGTACTCATTTGAATAACAGCCATCACAATACTTGCTAAATATAGCCTCAATATATACATCCGCTTAGAACTAGTATACTTTACGCCATTAACAACACCAAAAATAAAAATAGGTGCAGCGATTCGTCCTATCCAATGTAACGGCAAAGACATTGGCAAATCAGGAAAGAAATAAGCTATATGGTCTAAAAACATAGCAATCATAGCTATTATTTTTAACTGAAATATATTCATTAACAATACTCCTTGATTTTATTTTAAAAATATGATATTACAAATTAATCAAAAAAACAAGGTGAAAGGAGAAATTTCATGTGTAAGATATCCAAAAAAAATATTTTCGCTTCTTTATTGGCAGTGTCTATGATTTTCACAATGATGTCGACAACTGTTGTTCATGCTCAGTCAGTTAAAGATGGAAGTAATGAGGTAACCGTTACACCAAATGTTGGAGTTTCTTATGTTTCTCCAGAAGAAACTATTGAAACAAGAGGTACATCAAGACCTAGTAAGGTATGGAACATCAAGAGTAAAGGGCAATACGATTTTGCTGGTTCCTCTCATTATCAAAACTTGTATACTAATTATAAGTTTACAGGAAAAACGAGTTATAAGGTTTATGTAGAGAACACCGGAGATAATCCAATTACTGTGACAGCTAAAAGGCTTACTAAGACTTATGGCTCTACAAAAATTAGTGCTGGTAAAACTGGTTCTTTTGAGTTTTCTAATATTAAAAGCGATACTGAGTTTTATATTGTTTTTGAAGGAAATGGATACTCATTTAGCGGATATGTAAAATAACTTAAATACAGAAGAGAGTAAACGTTATGCTTGCTCTCTTTTTATATTAGAATCCTCCAGCTGCTACCCCTATGTAGAACAAGCTCATACTGCGATACCTGAGTCGCCTTTGTCTGATTATTAAGAAATTATACGGCAACGCGTGCTTTCACATTGCTTGTCTGTTCTCTCTTAAATTTCTTCTTTTTCTTATATTTTCGTTGTTTTCATCACTTGCGTTATCTACAACCTCCATGCCCCGGGTCTATTACAATAACAGTTGAATTAGTGTTTTTGCCGGTGTTTTTTGCAAGAGCGCAGACACCTCTTCCGAGGTAGAAGGACAGAATAAAGAGAGCTAAAATAAGACAGTATTTGTTTTTCTTAATAATGTACATATATTTTTTCATATAAGATACCTATAAAAAACCCGATGCACATAGAAGGCATCGGGTGTGTTTGTATATTATATGATTGGCTGATATCATTTATAACCTATAAAAGGTACTGAGTTAGACTGTAGCTGTAAAGGTACGGCCTCTTTCAGTAAGCCTTAAGCAATCAGTTCAGATATTTGATAACAGTATCCCAGACAGATGAATTCTCAAAGCCAAGCTTCCAGAATGCTGCACCGGCGAGCTTATTGTCGTCGACGAGCTTGAGCCTTTTCTCTAAAGATGTAGTGTCCTCGAGCCATACCTTGTACAGCTTGTTGGATACAGACCACTCAGCGTAGTTCTGACCGGATTCCTCATCAAGAGCAGCAGTGGCATTGTTTGTGGCAAGCTGTGCTGCAGCTGCGTCCATACTATATACCTGTGAGGCAACAGTGTACTTTGACTGATCCTCGGTATCGGTTACGGCATCATCGTCCTCCTTTGGAGTGAGCTCCCATATTCATGGTAAAAAAAGGCATGCGAGAATAATCTGGTCAGCGGGAACCTCCTTCAGAGTGGATTCAACACCCTCAGTTACCCACGGAATGGAAGAAACTGAGCCGGCATCAGAGCCTTATAGTGTTCATCGTATCCCATAATCACAATATAATCGGCAAAGTTTGCCATATCAGAGCGATTGAAGAACTTGTTGAAGCTGGCAGGTACTGTGACATCAACTGAAAGTGATATACCGTTATTGTGACACTTTATGGCGAGCTCTCTGATAAACTCGATGTAAGAGTCTCCATATGCTGCTTCTGTGATATTTTCAAAGTCAATATTTACACCATCAAGCTCATAGTTAAATGCAGCCGACATAATCTGATTGATCAGGGTAGTTCTCGTGGATGTATGTGTGAGCACATATGCTGCATCTACATCAGTATTTTCTAAGTTGCTGAACAGTCCCCATACCTCGATGCCCTGGGAATGGCAGTAGCTGACATAATCCTTGCTTGCTATATCTGCCAGATTACCGTTGTTGTCATTTAAATAAAACCAAGTTGGTGACATTACATTTATGCCCTTGGTTGATGAAATTACCTGGGGCACTTTACTGTTTGCTGACTGGCTTGTTACCTGATTCCAGGCAAGACAGATATCCTTATCCTTCTTGATATGCGTAAAGGTCTCTTCCCCATAGTCAGGATTCGTAAGCTTAGTTTTTTTGCTCTCGGACAGAGCCTTGCGCTTTATATATCCAATAACACCATCCTCAGTGGCAACCTTATCCCATTTGTCACCGGAATCAAGAATAGTAATCTTGTCATCCTTTTTCACCTCTTTTAGAATAGGGCTCTTTATGCCGCCCTTCACGCGGACCTGGGTAGACTTGCTGACAGTTGCACTGTCTATTTCATCCCATTTGCTTGTGATGACGATGCGTGCCGGGTCATCATATGACTTAAAGGTGATATTGGAGTACTGTTTTACATAGTCTAAAGCGATAAGCGCTGAGTCAGAGGTGGCTTTTACAATCGGATAGCCAAAGTCATTGGTCTGCTTGGTGACACTGTAGCTATTGCTGTCAGCCGCCGCTGAGATGATATCAGATGCGGTTGTGTAAAGAAGCACATTCTCATTTGCATCCCAGTAAAATCTGGAATTTAATGAGTCGTGAACAAATTTGTAATCAACGTATATTTTTTTATCTATTATTTTAGCCTTGTAATCGGATAGCTCATTATCTACAATGAGAGCAGCCTCATCATCAGAAGAGATATTGAAATACTCTTTAAGATCCTCTGTCTTTTTCGTAGGGGTGTATTTATTGATAAGAGCAGTTATACCCATTATTATTACAACGAGGATAATAAGTCCGGTTACTATAAGTGCAGGCAATAATTTCTTTTTCATGTGTAAAAATCCTTTCCTATTATTTGGTGCCTAAATTGCTTAAGCTAATTATACCATTGTGAAAAAGCATATTCAAATAATATGAAATAAATTTGTAATAAATTAAGAAATTTGTTTATGCATTTTGGCGCGGAAGGAGCAAAAGCTTCCCCCGCGCACATAGCTTTTCTTTTTAAAATATGTCTTTTGGTTGTCTTTTTGCATTTAAACGGGGTAAAGGACCAAAAATATGCTGACATCGATTTCTGCAGAGTAATAAAAATGATATTAATCGGTAATGAATGATTTTTTATAGAAATTGATATTTCCGGAGCTTTCCACACCCAATTTAATTGCTGATTTCTAGTTTCGTTTAATTTGATAAAATATCTGTAAAAATTCCAATATATAAATATAGTTTATTCTTCTATAAAAATACCTCCGTCTATATATAATGATTATGAGTAAAAACTGATAAGTAACAAATGGCCCTATGTCATGAAGCGCTCTGTGGCATTAAAAGTATAAGCCCTCCAAAGGCTTCGGACATAAAATTGATAAACAGCTGGTTAAAGATGTCATTTTGCATCGTGATATTAATTCCTTTCTGATATCTTATCCAGAGTGCCAAACAGGCTGGTATTGATGAGGAACGGGTCCTCTAAGTAAGGAAAGCCTACCACCGGATACTTAAAATGTTTATGGTTAATTGTCTTTTTCTTTTCCACGAGATTAAACAATATTTTTACGCTTTCTGAATCAGTTATTTTGTTTGAATTGAATAGCTCGATAATTCTGTTCAAAGCGCCCCGGTTCCATTTACTTATTGTACACACAGCGATTTTTACGTCACACCTCATAAATTCCTTTAAGGTGTTTGGATTAAGTATGCCGAAATCAATAATCACACGCTCGTATCTCATGTTTAAAATCTCAGTTAGTGTGGACATGACTGCGTGAGGAAAGAAATCTACATTTTTATAAGTAAAAACCTTTTCGTCTGCTGTCTTTGACAGTGAAAGAATTTCATGTGTACCATTCAGCTCAACATAGGCGGTTCTATACATGCATTTATTGCTCATATAATTACAAAGAGCAAGGCTTATATGTGTTGTGCCTACATTGTGAACGCTGCCACAGACCCCAACTAACTGTGGTGCAGAATGGACCTTCTTAAATATCCTTTTAAAGTGTCTGATAGTGATGCTCCTCCCTTTAGTTCTAACAGCTTTTGAATCAGCGTTTCCTTTTTAACTGAGCTCTTAAACATATCGCTGTCATAAGGAAAGTGATAAACACTGCAATTAAGTAGTGCCGCAATCGCGGAGGCATCTTGTCTGCTGCACATATTACATATAACACTCAGGGAAGCTGTCATTTTTTTGATAATAGAATGATTCCTGTAGATATCATTCAGGTGCCAAAAGCTGCCGTTACATACATATAATACGAGATCCATGTCATATATTTTCTCGTTGCACACGTCAGTGCCAAGGTCGTATATCTGTATAGCATCCTTTGGAATATTAAACTGTATACCGTCACTGTAGTCGGGTATGCCCTGAAAGCTTTTGTAATAATAATATCCGTTTTTCTGCTTAAAAATCTGCAGTCCGTCGTGATTACCATGGCAAAGTACGCTTTTTGCTGAGTCTATGTAGATACCATGATATCCAAGGATATTGAGTTCGCAGGTGAGTGAAACGGCCACGTGGGTGGAGCCGCAGCCTCTGTGACTGCCTAAAACTGCTATTTTGTGTATGAGATGTGGCTGACCGGTTAATTTTTGAATTTCCTGAATTTCCTGATATAGCTCTGCGACAGTCACGTAACGCAGTGATGCATCAGATGTTGTTGCTTTTTGGATAATATGCTGAAACTTATGGGAAAAGCTGTTTGGGGTAAAGGTCAGTATATACTGCAGAAGCTGACCTAAGCTGTAAATGTCTGCCGCCTGTGTAATTGTATCCTCGGTAAAGCATTCGGGGGCAGAGAATTCTATATTCCCATAGTGATTGAAGTTATTTCCATCCTGGATAACATATGCCGATACGCCAAAATCGATAAGCTTAAGCTTATTGTGGCATACTATAATATGCTCCGGTTTAAGGTCCCTGTAAATAATGGGAGTAGATATCTGTGTATGCAGATAGATAAAAACATTGCATAATTGTTCACAAATATTAAAAAATAAACCTGGGGAAATTAACTGCTGATGAAGCAAAAATGAATCTAATGTCTCGCCGTCGATATATTCCTCGACGATATAGTAAAAAGCATTGTCCTCTTCGAAGTCAAATATACGTGGTATAGACGGATGCTCAAGAGACTTGAGTAGTCTTGCTTCTGATAATGCGGATTCGGAGAAAGCAGAAGATTTAGGAACTTCTTTAGAGCTCTCTCCTGATCCATAGATATGTGTCTGACAAGCGTAACGCTACCGGAGCTGCCGGTTCCGAGATCTTTAATCATCTCATATTTGTCAAACAAAGAATGATTTGTATTTTTCATACGCTCCTTTTGGGTCGAGCGCACATCTCATGGATAACTTATAACATACCTGTAAAATAATTGCAACACTTTTTTTTAT
>ENA-OQIO01000203-OQIO01000203.1-human-gut-metagenome-genome-assembly--contig:-NODE-203-length-30672-cov-3.497299_pt1 | contig 30672 bp, 30 predicted proteins | sample MGYA00242573_ERZ504737 | MGnify/ENA primary metagenome ERZ504737 (study PRJEB26092, sample SAMD00036203) | human gut metagenome | host: Homo sapiens | study: EMG produced TPA metagenomics assembly of...
AGTTCCAGTTTGTGGGAGAGTTTATCCGAATGAGGCGGCGTAGCGGGCTACGGCAACCGAATGAGGGTAAAATATACCGCAAAGTGGGGCTTGCAGATTGCGGAAATGATTTTTCAGACACGCTCTAACAGGACAGGGCATTTCCTGACAGCTGTTTTCCTGTACAAAATCATGAAAACGTTAGGATTTTTTTGTGCTGTTTTTCTGGCTTCTTTTGATGACTTCCGTTTCAAAAACTGTTACACTTGGAACATAACGCTATATTATATGTTATTGGAGGTTTTTACAAATGAATCACAAAAACTTTGACTGGGGCTACTTTCTGAAGCACATTGCGATCATCGCAGTACCGGTAGCACTTCAGAACCTGCTTACCACAACAGGCAGTATGGTGGATACGATCATGCTTGCTTCGATCGGTGAAAAGGCTGTGGGAGCCGTTGGTCTGTGTGCACAGTTTTCCAGTCTGATGTTCGCCGGGTACTGGGGATTTGTCGGCGGCGGTATGCTGTTTTTCTCTCAGTACTGGGGAGCCAGGGATCATGACGGCATCACCCGTTCCTATGGAATGACACTGCTTTTCATGATGACGGTAGGTGTTCTTTTCGCCTGTCTTGCCATCTTCGCACCGGAATTTGTCATGGGTGTATACACGGACAAGCCGGAGATCCAGAAAATCGGGATTTCGTATCTGCGTATCGTCGGATTTGCCTATCCGCTTCAGGTCATCGCAATGGCTGCCAGTGCCCTGCTTCGCTCCATCGAACAGGTGAAGATTCCGCTCTACGGTGGTATCGCTTCCGTTGTCGCTAACTGTTTCTTCAACTACCTGTTCATTTTCGGAAAGTTCGGTCTTCCGAAAATGGGTGCAGCAGGAGCTGCCGTCGGAACTGTTATGGCGGGTATCGTAAATGTCCTGATTCTGGTCATCTGCATTCTGTATAAGAGAATCCCGTATGTTCTGGAGTTTTCCAGACATTTTCGCTGGAGTAAGGTCTATGTAAAACAGTACCTGGAAAAATGTTTCCCGATCATCTGTAATGAAGTATTTATCGGTGTCGGAAATATGCTGATCAATATAGTTCTCGGTCGTCAAAGCGAGCAGGCTATCGCTGCTGTCGCCGTCTTCCGTACCCTGGAAGGACTGATCATCGCCTTTTTCAGCGGATTTTCCAATGCTGCCTCCGTTCTCGTCGGAAAAGAGGTTGGTGCAGGCAATCACGAAGTCGCTTATCAGAGAGCAAAGCGTCTGGTCTATCTGTGCAGCGGCATCATCGCAGTTGCCTGTCTTACCCTGTTACTGATCCACAACCCGCTGTTACATACACTGGGTCTTTCCGGCGAATCCTATCGGATCGGTACCGGTATGCTGATCATCTATAGTGTAGCAGCAATCATCCGTATGGGAAACTGGGCGCAGAACGATACCTACCGTTCTGCCGGCGATGCGGCATTTGGATCGATTCTTGAGATTACGTTTATGTATCTGATGATTCTGCCTTTCGTATATCTCTCGAACTTTTATTTTCATGCGCCGTTCCTTCTCGTTTTTGCCTTCTGCTATATTGACGAGCCGATCCGGTATACTCTGATGCAACACCATCTTTATTCCGGAAAATGGATCCGCCCGGTATCCGGACCGGGACTTGCTACGATTGATGCTTTCCGTCAGAAACATGGAATTAAAATAAAGCAGAAATCTGCAGCGTCTGTAAAATAATGTAGAAAAGAGAAGAATATTTAGGGAACGATTCTCTGAAATGTTCTTCTCTTTTTATATTCTATAGCGTGTCTGAAAAAGGCTTTTATCCCACCAGATCTTTCCCTTCTGTATAAAAAATATTTTTTTGCATATTTTAATCCTATAATTACCTTTACGGAGGTCACTGCCCATGAAAGAGAAAGAAAACCAGAAACTGATCGACTCCTATGACTATCTGTCCAATGCGGCATCCACACATGACTGCACCGGACTGATTCCGTCCGCACCGGTCAGTGAAGCAGAACTCGAATCTTATGAGGATGTCTATCATTACCGTCCTCCCAGAATGAACTCTTCTCCTGATACAGAAGAAAAATAGTCTGAAACTGTGTACCTGCCTGTCCTTTTCTTGCATTTTTAAAATTTCTTCTCTATTTTGCAATATTTTACTTTATATTTGCAAATTCTCACATTGTTTCTTTTCGATATATTCTGCTGTACGCTAAGAAAAACACAGGCGATACGTCTGTTTGTATGGAGAAAGGAACAGGGATATGGACTATAAACGCATCAATGAGTTTCGGCTTCTTGGTCTGACCATTGCTTATTATCGCAAACTTCGTGGACTTACACAGGCAGAACTGGCAGAGGCAACAAACCTCAGCCGTACACATATCAGCAATATTGAGGCACCAAATGGAAAAACATCAATTTCTCTGAATAAACTTTTTGATATTGCAGATGTTCTGAAAGTTCCGGTGAAAGATCTGTTTGATTTTCGTGATACCTGACGAATCGCGACAGTCGATACGTTTTTGTAAAAGCACAGACTTTGACCCGTTGCTCTTGTAAAAAAGAGACTGTTTTGTGAAAACTGAGGTAGCCCCTTGAAAGCATCACAAAATAGTCTCTTTTTCGTTCTGTTCTTTATTTTTTCTGACTCAGCGTGCTGTTATGGTACGCACTGGACATCGTAACGTCTTCTCCGAACCACTCCGGTGGACAGTAGCTGTTTGCCTCCTCCTCGGTTGCAAACTCCACTTCTGCAAGAAGCAGTCCTCCATATCTTCCGTGAAAAACATCCAGTTCAATTGTCAGTCCGTTCTTCTCCGGGATGCGATAACGGGTTTTTGTGATCACCGTTCCGTCCGCTTTTTCCAGCAGATGTTCATAAGACTCTTTTGTCAATGGCAGATTATATTCTTCCCGCACCATCAGTCCTTTGGACTTGTAGGTCAGCACATAATCCTCTCCTTCTTTTCTCACCCGCACCACCGGTTCCGTGCAAAGATACGCCTGTTCCATCTCCATATACGGATATTGTGCCAGATCTTCCGGCAGTCTTTTGATCAGATATTTTCTTTCGATCTCCATCCCATTTCTCCTTCTGCTCATTTTTGAACGTTTTCTGTTCTTTATTATAACTGCAAAATCCCGTAAACAAAAGTCCTTCTTCCCGCTTGTCTGTATTTTACAATATTGTTATACTGTTTTATGGAATGATACCGGGGGTAAAAGAGTACGACGTACGGAACAATCCGGTATCAAAGGAATTTTCCAGAAAGGATGAATACCATGATCAATACTTCTCAGGATCTGAAAGATCTTCTTTTCCGGATCAACCGTAAAAGTTATCCGGCGTATAAAGACACGAAAGGCAGCTACCGTTTTCCGGGCTATGTGCTCTCCATCGACCATGTGCAGGGCGATCCCTTTGCCGCACCTTCGAAGCTCAGCCTTCATATCAAAGGTGCTCAGGCAGGTTTCCCGGAGGCTCTGTATGCGACACGCGAGATGCGGATCGCGCTTCAGGATCAGCTGATCCGCGGATTCGCTTCGCATATTGAAAAATACAGTTTTCGCGCCAAAGGTTCCGGAAAAAGTGGTCTGATCTCCATCTCAAGACCCGGACAGGAAATCCTGGAGCGTTCCGCCTGCACGATGGATGCAAAAAACGGTGATCTGACTCTTCGTCTGGAGGTCGGTTTTCCTGCAAACGGACGTACGGTCAATTCCGGAGAACTGATCAAGATTCTCTTTGATTTTCTTCCGGTCTGTGTGAAAGCTTCTCTTTTTTACCGGAATCTGGATGCACGGAAGCTGGAACAGGTGCGGGCACTTGCCGAAGATCAGACCTTTATCCGAAAAGAACTGGCTGCACGAAATCTTACTGCTTTTGTCGCAAACGGTGCTGTTCTTCCGCGGGAATCCGGCGTGTCTCCTCTTCCGATGAAAAACGGAATTCCCTTTGTCTCACCGGATTCCATGGCAGTCACACTGCAGCTTCCAAACCACGGTACGCTGACCGGTATGGGAATCCCGTGTGGTATCACATTGATCGTGGGTGGCGGTTATCACGGCAAATCCACTCTGCTTGAAGCGCTCGAACTGGGTGTCTATAACCATATTGCGGGAGACGGAAGAGAATATGTGATCACCAGAGATGACGCAGTAAAGATCCGTGCCGAGGACGGTCGAAGCATCAAACACACAGACATTTCTTTCTTTATCAATGATCTGCCGAACCACAAGGATACCCATTCCTTTTATTCGGAAGATGCCAGTGGAAGTACTTCTCAGGCCGCTAATGTCATCGAAGCACTGGAAACGGGAAGTCACCTGCTTCTGATCGATGAGGATACCAGTGCCACAAACTTTATGATTCGCGATGAACTGATGCAGCGGGTAGTCAACCGCAATCAGGAACCGATCACACCATTCATTGAGCGTGTGCAATGGTTGAGTGATACACAGGGAATCTCCTCGATTCTGGTTGCCGGTAGTTCAGGATCCTATTTTCATGTAGCAGATACGATTTTACAGATGGATCATTACAAACCAGTGGATATCACAGCATTTGCCAAAAAAGAAGCGGAAGCTTTCCCTTCTATTCAGCCCTCCGCTCCTGCAGGTGCTGTTGCAGACTATCGCCGTGTGATTCAGCCTGATCCCGCTTTCCGTCCGGATCGCCGTCTGAAGATGAAGGTACTCGGTATGGACAGTATCTCCGTCAATCACGATACCATCGATCTGCGCTGTCTCGAACAGCTGGCTGATCAGGAACAGATCCAGGCACTTTCAGCTATTCTCTGCTATGCGGAACGTCGGCTTTTTAATGGGAAAGACACACTGCAGCAGATCATAGATCGACTTGATACAGAATTATCCGGCAGAGGACTCGAGATTCTCTCCGAGGCGGTCGCTTGCTCCGAACCTCGCCATGCCACGAATCCAGGAAGTCTATGCATGCATCAACCGATATCGCGGTTTGAAAATCTAAAGAATTTCTTTCTGTTTTTTTTGAAATTTTATAAAGTCTTCATTACATAGACACATTTTTATCACATTTTCCATGTAATATAATACTCAACAAAGCGAACCACACTTTGTTAAAGGATGTCACAACATCGCCTGTTGTGACACCCTCCCCCTCATTAAGTGGTAACAGTTATTTTTAGATTTCCTTTTTCATATTGGCCGGTATCCGAAAGGGTATCGGCCCTTCCTCATTTTATCCGGAGATTTTTAAACCACTCAGGAATATTATATATTTAATTGTATTTTTTCTTAAAATAAGATATGATTAACAGGTAACTTTTCAGTTGAATAGTTAGATTGACAGTATCATCACATCTCGGGAGACAACTTATGAAAAACAGGCACAAAAAAGAAAATAAATCCACAAAAAAGCATCGCCGGATTTTCTGGATATTCGTCTTTTTCCTTGTGGTCGGAATCGGAGTTACCTCATATATTCTCCTTTTTTCTGCATATACCAGACAGGTGGAACGTGAGGCAATGGCTACCGGCACCGTGCAGGAAGAAATCTACAGTTTTAAGAGCCGACGGGATCTGCTTTCCCTGACACCGGAGGTCAAACGGGCAGCTTTATACGGACGTGCTACCGAAATTGATTATGGTACTTATATTATTCCTGGACTTAATGCTACAGAAACACAGGTTTTCGGAGAAAAAAATACTTCTTCCATCTGTACTTCCATGACTCCCCAGGGACTTGCCGTTACCGAAGATTACCTTCTGGTCACTGCTTACTGTCATACCAATACGCATAACTCTGTCATCTACGTCATCGATAAAAAGACCCATGAATTTGTAAAAGAAATTGTTCTTCGAAATAAATCCCATGTCGGCGGGATCGCATACGATACGATTCATAACAACATCTGGATCTCCTGTATGTCCCGTGGTATTCCACAGGTCAATGCAATCACATTGGAACAGCTGAAAAGCTATTGTTTTCAGAATAGCTATCAGCCGATTTCCTACTCGCAGTCTTACGATCTGTATGCAATTACACGAAATTCTTTTCTGACCTATCATAATAATGCATTATATATCGGTTATTATACTTCCAATTCTGCAAGCGTACTGGAAGAATATGATATCACCGAAGATGGAACCTTACAGACCAGTACCGTCGATGATGACACGATAACAACCGGTCAGCTGGGTGTGGATTCGCTGACACCACTTGCCCTGCCATCCGGGATGCGCGTGATCACAGAGCGGGCACAGGGTGTGGCATTTTATAAAAACAGGATCCTCACCTCTCATTCTTACGGGGTGCTCCCGGGATCTCTGAAAGTATTTCCGAATTCTCTGCAGATGCTTCTTGAAGAAGACACCATGCTGCAGAAGATCCGTTTTCCGTCAAAACTCGAACAGATCTATGTGGATGGTGACGATCTCTATGTACTGTTTGAATCTGCTGCATATGGCTATCGCTATACTTCGCTGACACAGTTTGACCGGATCTTAAAATTAAATCTGAATACCCTGCTGACAAACAGCACGAACTAATATTATGACCAAAGGAGGGATCATATGAAGCAGTATCTTTTTCTGGGCGACAGCATCACCGATGCGGATCATCTTTTTGATCCTGCCAATCTTGGATACGGCTATGTCTCTCTCCTTGCCCGCAGACCGGAATATGCAGACGCCAGATTTGTAAATCGGGGACATGAAGGATTTACCATTGAACGGGTGTCACAGATGCTCCGTCGGGACGGGATCGGCGGTCATTGGGATGCGATCACCCTCCTTGCCGGAGTCAATGATATCCCCGTGGAGCTTTTTACTTCTCACTCCAGGATTCCGCTGGAGTTTTCTGCTTTTTACCGGGAAGTGCTGGATCTTTTATGCCAGCATACTTCCACCATCCTGTTACTGGAACCGTTTCTTTTTGATGAACCGGCAGAATACTCCGCCTGGCATTCTTATATCGAAAAAGAAATCCAGATCATCCACGATCTGGCACTCTCTTATTCTGCTCATTTTGTCCCGACGGACGCGATACTCCGACAGGCAGCCCGCTGTGAAGGCGTCGATGCGATCACAACCGACGGGATTCATCTGACCACCCGGGGTAATACCCTCCTTGCTGATCTCTGGCATCAGGCATTTACTGCTCTTTCTCCTGACTGATCCCGCCTTCTTTTTCTTTCTGCTTTCGTCTCCGGTTCATGATCCCGCCGATTCTTCCTGTCTCTTTTGCAGACAGAGTCTTCCACCCTTCTTCAAGCACCTGATCGAGAAGTCCGAGTTCCTGCGCGATCTCATATTTCATCCGCTCTTCCCGGCTCATCTTTGCGATATCCTCCCGGCTTATCTTTTTCTCTTTTTCCATAAAAAAAGTCACACTCCTTTTCTCTTGAAGTATGACCTTTTTTTCACTTTCTATTCACGTTGTTCTTTATTTCGGAATGATGATCGATGCGATGATGTACGCAAGGATTCCGGATCCTCCCATAAAGGAAAAGATCACCCATGCCAGTCTCACCAGCGTCGGATCGATGTTAAAATATTCTCCGATTCCGCCGCAGACTCCACAGATCATATAATTGGTTGAGGAACGATATAATCTCTTATTTTCCATATTCTGATTCTCCTTTTATCATGTAAATTTTTACTCTCTGTTATTTTTTCGGACCCACGCTTAAAATATATCCGTTACCCATTCCACAAACCAGTTAACCGGATCAAAATTGGTATGGTCACTGATTTCACTCATAACCTCATCTTTCATCTCCTGAAAATCCCCGCTGTTGATGGAAAGTGCATCCACCAGATCATTTCCTCCCCGGATTCCTCCGAGAAGCATCCCGCAGATCAGAAGGGCAAGCCCGAGTCCCCCGCAGATTCCGCTGGTTACAAGTAACCCTTTGTTCAAACGCTTCATTCTGCCTTGCCTCCTTTCCTTTATGTACGATTCTTGAGATAAAATTCAGCGTGGTACGTAATACACGCGGACACAGCTGAAAGGTAAACCACAGGAAAAATACTGCGCATAAGATTCCCAGTGCGATGCAGATCAGACCGCCGCCCATGCTTACCAGTCCGGCTGCCGGTGAACTGATCGCATGAAGGATCCCTTTGATCAGAACGGCGATCCCGCCTCCGATCATTCCAATCGCTACGGCGAAAAAGCTGATCCACAGGGCAAATACGGTTGCCAGGATTCCGATAAAAATGCCAAGTGCTCCACCGCCAACGCCGAGAAGCATCGGAGATGCAAAGACCAGTATAATGATGAGCAGTGCCCATCCGCCAACACCGCGTTTCGGTTTTCTCGCCTGCATCGCATACGAGCTTTGCGTACTGCTATTCTGCCAGCCTTGCTGTGTACTCTGATTCGATCTGTTCATTGTCTGCCCATTCTGCTGCCAGCCATCGGCGTCCTTCGTCTGACTTTCTGTCCCTGTATTTTCCATATCGGTATCATTCGCTCCGAATGTCGATCCGCCATACTGCAGGTTTGCCTTGATGCTTGCTGCTACTTTTCCCGGACTTCCCAGTTCCTGGATCACGGCATCCTCGTTTTCCTCCCCGGCATCGTCAAAATATTCCTGATAATAGCGAATGGCTTCCTGCCGTTCTGCCGGCGGCAGATCCTGCAGAAGTCTCGCTAATTGTGCAATAAACTGCTCACGATTCATTGTTGATTCCTCCCTCAAAAACCATGGAAATATTGGATGAATATCTCTTCCACTCCTCTTTGTATAACCCCAATTGGGCCAGTCCCTGCTCGGTTACTTTATAATATCTCCGGTTGCGCCCCGCACATTCCAGATCATAGACCATCAGGCACTGATCTTTCTGCAGCCTGCGAAGCACCGGATACAGGGTGGAATCGGAAATGTCGATAACCTTCCGCACATCCTGTGTGATCTTATATCCGTAAGTGCCTTCCTTCTCTCTCGAGACAACGGCAAGAACAATGGCATCCAAAAGAGCCGCTCCTGTATTAAATACCATATCGCACCCCTTTTTCTTTTTTCTGTATGTTCGAACCCTTTCCCGATCTGTTTTCACGAAAAGACTCCGCTCATACCTTTCCCCCGGTTTCCCGGACCGTATGTTGTTTTGCCATTTAATACTATATACTGTATAATATTAGATGTCAACAAATTCTGGGAATCTTCAAAATATCTTAAGACTTCTTCTAAATATCTACAAAAAGCGGCTGCCGCGGAGGTTACACCTCCACAGCAACCGCTTTTCCAAGCGCAAATGAATATAAATAACACTCTTTTACCTTTTTCCATACGCGCGCTCCAACGCCTGACTGTAATAATGCATCTGTCTCTGATACCGGTCGATCAGTTCCTGCCCCTCTTTTACATGATCGGTTTTATAATCCACCAGCACCAGGCCGTCTTCCTCTTCCCAGAAGCGTCGATGATTCCCTGTACCATGATCTGCTCCCCATGATCCCACGCAGGATTTCTCTCACTGGCATCAATACTCATCACAAACTGCTGTTCCCGGTGCAGTGTGCCAAGGGCAGAAGCTTCTTTCATCCGTTTTCCCACAGCTGAACGCACAAACCAGCTGATCTGACTGGAACGCACCACTTTGGCCGCCTCTTTGCTGATCTTTTCTTCCTTCAGCAGTTCTTCGATCTGCTGCTCGATCGCCTGCTGCGAAGCTGCTTTTGCATAGTCCAGACACTCCAGGATCCGGTGATATGCGGTTCCCCTTGCTGCGCCCTGCAACAGCGGCTCCCTGCTCTCCTTCATAAAATCGGGAATGATTGGTTCCTGTTCTTTCTCCTCATACAGATAGACGGTCTCTTCCTCCGGCTCCTCTCTGCCCTGTTTTTTCAGTTCTGATACGCTGACCTTCGCCGGAATCTCCTGTAAGTATCCATACGGATACACATAGGAAAATTTCTCTTCCAGATCTTTGCGGATCGTCGCATCAAACACCTCCTGTGGATCCCAGGTTTCATATACGGCTCTTTGCCGTACCCGGTCTTTCCTGTCTGTCACCTGATCCGTGATCAGATGTTCCATCTCAAGCACTTCTGCAGGAAATTCTCCGTTCTCTCCTGCAAGCGCAGGAAAGATCCAGTCCCAGTAGCAGCGTGCGCCTTCCCGCATCCCGTAAGGAAGTTTCTCTTCCTGCCAGTCCCGCGCCTCCGCCTGTACTGCCTGATAATCCTCTATTTTTTTCACGGTTCCGGTAAGGATCAGTTTTTCTTTTGCTCTTGTGAGTGCCACATATAATACACGCAGTTCCTCACCCAGACTTTCCAGCCGGATCTGCTTCTGGATCACCTGTCGTACCAGTGACGATGCCTGCGTCCGCTCCTTGGGGTCTACCGCCTGCATCCCGATTCCCAGATCCTGATGGATCACCAGACCGTTGCTGGCATCGGACATATTAAACCGTTTCCCCATCCCTGCCGCAAAGACAATCGGAAACTCCAGTCCCTTACTTTTGTGGATGCTCATGATCCGCACCGTATCTTCCTGTTCTCCACGGATATTGACCTCACCAAAATCCACCTGGTATTTCTGCAATTGTTCCACATACCGGATAAAATTAAACAACCCCCGGTAACTGGTGCTCTCATATTCCATGGCTTTTTCCACCAACATCTGCAGATTTGCCCGCCGTTGTGCACCGCCGGGCATCGCACCTGCGTATAACCCATATCCGGTCTTTGCCAGAATCTCTCCGATCAGTTCATGGATCGGCGTATAAGTAACCTTTTCACGGAGTTTTTCATAGACAGACCAGAAATTGCCAAGTTTTTCACACAACTCCCCGTCCTGTCCCTCCTGCAGATAGTTCCAGACACAGCCATAGATTTTCTCCTGCGGATAGCAGGCTTTTAACAGTGCCAGCTCTCTCGCACTGCACCCGCCTAACGGCGATAACAGGACACCGGTAAATGGAATCTCCTGCATCGGATTATCCAGGATCCGCAGATAGTTCAGGATCGTCTGTACTTCTGTCGTGGAAAAATATCCTGTTTTTGAGGTAGCATAGGCAGGGATTCCCATGTCCATCAGCACATTGACAAAGTTCTCCGCCCAGCCGGTGATCGTCCGAAGCAGGATCACACAGTCCTGATAACGTGCGGGACGATACTGTTTTTCTTTCTTATCCCAGACCAGTTCTGTTCCCACCATGCTGCGGATCTTTTCTCCGATCATCCGTGCTTCCAGCTCCTGATCACTCTGTTCCTGCATCTTCTCATCCATACCGTCCGTGCCGGTCTGTGCCACAAGCACCTGGCACGCCGGTTCTTCCGATACTCCCTCCGGCTTTTCTTCAAATACCGCACCCGGATACAATGCCGCATCTGCATCGTATTCCACCGCTCCCAGATCCTTTCCCATGATCCGGTAAAAGATCTGATTGACCCCTTCGAGCACCCCGGCTCTGCTTCGGAAGTTTTTGTGTAGGTCGATCCTCTGACATACACTGTCTTCCAGACTGTAGGTTTCGTATTTTTCCATAAAAAGTTCCGGTCTGGCAAGGCGGAACCGGTAGATACTCTGCTTCACATCGCCAACCATGAACAGATTATGCCGCCCGAAGCGAAGCTGTGACACACTCTGCAACAAAGTCTCCTGCACCAGATTGCTGTCCTGGTACTCATCGATCAGGATTTCCTCAAAACGATCGGAAAATTCATCCGCTGCCTGGGTATACCGGATCTCCCCGTCTTCTTTTTTGACCAGGATCTCTAGCGCAAAGTGTTCCATATCTGTAAAATCAACAATATTTTTCTGCCGCTTTTTTTCCGAAAATGTCTCGATAAACTGCCGGGTCAGACGAATCAGTTCCTGCACCGGCTCCCTGCAAAGTTCCAGTTCTTCCAGCACTTCCTCCGTTGTCTCATAAAAATAATTCTCCCGCAGTTTTTTCACAGCATCTTTTGCCTGATCCCGCAGGTTCTTCGCCAGCTCCCGCTTATCCTCCTGCACACTGTCATCTTTCTTTCGTGACAGTGCTTTTGGCTTCCAGCTATCCAGCAGGACTCTGCATCCGTCAAAATCCTGTGTTGCGAAAGCCTCTTCCAGATCTCTTCGAAACAAAAGATCCTGTTCCAGCGCTTCTCCGTACATATATGGTCCGTCGGGACTGTAGATCACTTCTTTGCACCGCTCCTGAAGATAAGTGATCTGATCCAGCAGGTGTCCGGCATCCTCCCACAGTTTTTTCATCCATATACAGGACACCAACTCTTCCTTTGTCCGGATCTCGTATGCCTTCGTACAGCTGTCCAGCCATTCCAGCGGCCAGGGATTACTCATGGCAAACTCATACATCCGGAGAATCAGTTCCGTCAGCACCTCATCGCTTTTTCCGGTGGCAAAACTCTCCACAAAACGGTCAAAACTTTCGGTTCTCTCCTGGTAACTGCTCTCAAGCACCTCTTTTGCCGCATCCTGTTTCAGCAGTTTGATCTCGCCCTCATTCGCTGTGCGAAATCCGGGATCCAGATCGATGGTGTGAAAATAGTTCCGGATCACATAAGAGCAGAATCCGTCGATCGTCGTGATCTGTGCGTTGTGGATCAACGTCTGCTGTCTTTGCAGATGTTCATTTTCTGGATCCTGTTCCAGATAATTCTCCACAGCTTCCGTCAGTCTCTCCCTCATCTCTCCGGCTGCTGCCCGGGTAAATGTCACGATCAGCAGCTGATCGATATCGATGGGATGATCTTTTCTGGTCAGTTTTCCCAGGATTCGTTCTACCAAAACAGCAGTCTTACCGGATCCTGCCGCCGCACTGACCAGGATATTTCTGTCCCGCAGTTCAATGACCTTCTGCTGTTCCGGTGTCCACTTCATTTCCATCTTTCTTCTCCCCTTTCTCTCTCATTTTCTTCCACAGTTCCTCATCGGAAAATGTCGGAAGTCTCCGGAAACTGTTTCCCTCCTGCTTTTCATCAAATCCGCAGATCTCCTTAAAGCTGCAATAGTCGCAGGCAGTCCGTTGTTTTAATTTATATGGATTTTTCTCCATCTCCCCGCCAAGGATCCGTGTTCCATTTTCACGGATCTTATCGTTGACATAGGCACAGAGTTCTTCGAACTGTTCTTTGCTTGCCGTTTTGGAACGACTTGAAAGGCTGCCGTTTTTATTGTAAGCTGCCGGGATCACCAGCGATTTTTTCCCTGCTTCCAGTTCCCGATCCAGATCCTTTAAGATCTTTTCTTCTGCCCGGACCAGTCCGTCCACCTTTAATTTTTCCAGCAGTTTCCGTTCAATCTCCTCTTCCTCATCCCCAGGTTTTCCATCCACCAGTGGATCTTTGACATGATAATAAAACATCCCCGCCGGTTCTGCATGTTTTCCCGGATGATTCTTTTCTTCCAACTCCAGTGCTGCATTCAGATATACGATAAGCTGCAATTGCAGTCCGTGATACACCGAAGTAAGATCCAGAGCCGTATTGCCGGACTTATAATCAATGACTTTCACATAGATCGTATCGTCCTCCTCATAGCGGTCCACCCGGTCAATCCGCCCCCGCAGGCGCAGGCGCTCCTCCTCCGATAACTGAAAATTCGATGCTTTCAGATCTTCCTCCATAGAAAAAGAGATTTCAAACCGACTTGGTTCATATTTTCCTGCTTTCAGCTGTTGCTGCAGTGCCCAGACCGTCCGCCGCAGAATCCGTTTTACACGCAGGATCATATACTGGTTTCTTGCACTGCTCTCCAGAATCGTATTGCCATAGTCGTGAATGGTTTCCTCCACACTCGTATCAATCAGCTGATCCCGTTCCTGATCCGTCAGACTACGCCATGTCAGTTGGTTTTTTTTGAGATTTCGTGAAAACTGTTCCAGTGCCTGATGGATCACATTGCCCAGATCCGCCTGACGAAATTCGTATTCCTGTCGTTCCTCGATCTTCAGACCATACTGCAGAAAATGTGCAAAGGCACAGGCTGCAAACCGTTCCAGTTCCGTCGCACTGTTTTCCAGTTCTTTCCCGTAAAGTGCCACCGCCGCCGCTTTTCCGATGCTGCTCTCCGGTGCGTCCTCGTATGCCGCCTGGATCCAGCGAAGACACTGCTCCTTCCACTCTTTTGACCGCAGATACCAGGAAAACAGTTCCCTCCAGCCATCGTTCTGCTGCTGTTCTCCATCCTTTCGAAGTCCTGCCAGAAGAATTTCCGTTGCCTGCTGTGCCATCTGCATCTGGCTGATCTCGTCTTTCGGATTATCCTGGATCACCAGTTTCGGATACATCCGAAGAATCAGCGCGATCAGATACGCCGGACTCTGTGCCTGCCCCTGTGCATTTGACTGAGCGTAAGAAAGATACAGACACCGGGAAGGTTTCGTCAGATTCAGATACAGATAGAAACGCTGGATATACATGGATTCTCTTGCTGTAGGTGCCAGTGCTACCTGACGGCTGTCGAGAAATTCCCGATCTGACTCAGACAGCAAACCTGCCTTCCCTCCGTGTTTCGGGATGATTCCGTCGTTGACGCCTGCAAAGAACAGTACTTTGATGTCTTTCAGTCTGGTACGCTCCATCTCACCGATCAGTACCTGATCTGCCGTCGGTGGAATGATGCCCACCCGCATCTCCTGAAATCCCACATCGAGAAGCTGTCCGTACTCCTTCGCCGTGATCGTCTCGCTGCCAAGCATCTGCACCATCTTATCAAGAAGTTCCATGATCATTCCGTAAATCTGGCTGTATTCTTTCACCATCGCCTGATCGCCCTGTGTAGCAAATTCCTGTTCTTTCTCAGATAAGCGTTCCTGAATATCATCTTTTACGATCATCTCATAGAGCATCCGTGTCCGTTCTTCACTGTGTGCTCTTTTTCTTTCATATACTCCGCAAAAGGACCTATCTTTTCCCAGACCTGTTCCCGGATCTGGTTGATTCCTTCGATACTGCCTTCTTCCATCCCTCGGTACCGTCTTACCCAGTGATCCTTCCACTGTTTTTCCCCGCGAATTCCCACAGCGATACAGTAATTTTCCAGTTGATCCACCTGATAAACCGGAATCCCGGACAGCCCACAGCGAAGATAACGGAACATACTCTCATAGGAAAAATACTCCACCACCAGATTGACAGCCGCCCGGATATACTCCACAAACGGATTCATCAGAATAGAATGTTTTTCATCGATAAAGCAGGGAATCTCACACTGTTCCATGACCTGTCTGGCATAACTTCCATACGTCGTCATATCCCCTGTGATCACGGCAAAGTCCCCATACCTGTAGCCTTTGTCCGCACCAGCAGGCGGATCCTTCTGGCGATCTCTTCCATCTCTTCTTTTGGATTTGCAGCCTGAAAAATCTGTACCTCTTCCTGTTCCTTCCGGTATTGCCGTTTATCATACCGAAACAGATGCTGTTCCAGAAATTCCAGTGCCGGTGCCTCGCAAAAACGGCTGTGCTCTCCCGGACGCACCCACCAGGGATCCAGAATTTCCACCCGTTCTTCCTTTGCCATCCTGGTCAGTGACTCCATCATCTCCCCACTCATACGAAACAGCTGCTGCGGACGTTTTAACTGTGCCACAGACACCTTTTCCTCCAGCGTCACCGTCACCCATACCTGCTGTGCCAGTTTCAGCAGTTCCCGCAGTAATTTATTCTGTACCGGAGTAAATCCGGTAAATCCATCCAGAGCGATCCAGCTGTCTCTCACCAGTCGGGAACTTCCGATTTTCTCACACAACAGATCCAGAACTTCCTCTGCCGTGATATACCGTTTTCTCAAGAACTCGAAAAACCCCTGATAAATGGTCTGCACATCCTTTAATTTGTGATACAGCAGCGGTTTGTCTTTTGCCAGATTGCCGATCTCGTCCAGTTCCTCCGGGTGAATATCGTACTGCATCAGCTCGGATAACAGTGATTTCATCTCACTGACGGTTCCCAGTTTTTCCAGACTGCTGCCAAGAACTCCCAGTTTTTTCTTCTGTTCCTGTACCACACGCTCCAGCACCAGAATCTTTCCCACATCTTCCAGCACCGGTGTCTGATCTCCGCCCACTTCCGCAAACACCCGGTGTGCCAGGCGGTCAAAACTCAGGATATCCACATTCATGATCCCGTGCCGTGGACTCAACGATACCAGTTCTTTCTGTGTTTGCATCGTAAACTGTTCCGGTACGATCACCAGATAATTTCTCTCCGGATGCTCCCCGGCTTCCTGTAAGATTTTCTGATATAGCTGAAAGGATTTTCCAGCCCCCGAATTGCCGGGTACAAATTGCAGCGCCATGGATCTTTTCCTCCTTTTTTTGTTCCTGCTTCTGTCTGCGCTCAGCATCTTTTCGTCTGTCTTCTTCTCTCTGACAGTTACGACCCCTGTCTTTTTACCGGCAGGGGTCGTAACTGTGTTTTACATTTTTCTGATTGGTTCACACGGAATATGCTGTTTCCCGTTCTGTTTGATTGCATTATAACCCTTCATAGTCAAAAAGTGGAATAAAACTTTCTTTTGCCGTCCCGCCTTCCTGAAAAAATCCCTGGGTGATACCCAGATCCAGCGCATGATCCAGCACTTTCTCGTACTCCCGTTTCGTCACCCGCCGGTTCAGATCCGGAATGTTCCATACCTGCGGAAGCGGTGTGTACTGGTTCATCAGGCTGATGGTCAGATCGTCTCCATACGTTCCATACAACTCATCGAGTACCGCAATTGAATTCTTCGTATGTCCCGGCAGGATCAGATGCCGGACGATCACACCTTTTTGGATATAACCGTCCTCATCGTATGCACAGGTTCCGGCAGCCTTCATCATCTCCCGGATTGCTGCCCGGGTAACTTCCGGGTAATCCTTTGCCCTGGAATATGCAAAAGCAAGCTTCGAATCCATATATTTAAAATCGGGAAGCCAGACATCCACAACCTCTTCGAGCATCTGCACCGTTTCCACCCGTTCGTATCCGCTGGAATTGTAGATCACCGGCAGATCCATTCCCTGCGCCTTCGCTTTTTTGAGTGATTCGATCACAGCCGGGACGTAATGTGCCGCTGTTACCAGGTTGATATTCGCCGCTCCCTGTTCCTGCAATTCCAGAAAAATCTCGCTGAGGCGTTCCCCTGAGATCTCTTTCGCACAGTTTCCCTCCGCGATCTCAAAGTTCTGACAGAAGATACACCGGAGACTGCACCCGGAAAAAAATACCGCACCGGATCCCTGCGTCCCGGAGATACAGGCTCCTCCCACATATGGAGTGCCGCCCTCGCCGCCCGTATTGTTGCATCCATTCCGCAGTAACCCTTTTCTCCGGCTGCCCGGTTTACACCGCACATCCTCGGACACAGCGTACATGCATCCATTCCCATGTTTCCTTTCCCCCTGTTTCTTTTTATTTCTCCGTTTCGGAAAGCCGTCACTTTCTCCTGGGATTTCATAAAACCCGGCTGTTTCTCATACACTAATAAAAAGCATCGGAAAAGGAGTGTGTATCTATGAGTTCCAAAACCAGGATTGTTGTACTACATATGAAAGAAGTGATCTATACCGCTATCTTTCTCGTACTCGGTCTCCTGATGATTGTTCTTCTTCTGATCATGTTCGGACCATCGAAAGACAAAGAAACCGCATCCTCTGTTCAGACAACTTCTGCCCTCACCGGACAGTATTTGCCGGGTGTCTACACCACCGCCATCGAGCTGAACGACAACACCTTTGACGTGCAGGTAACCGTGGACAGCAGCCATATCAATTCCATCGAGCTGATAAACTTAAGTGAATCCACCGCCGCCATGTACCCGCTGATGGAACCTGCCCTCGAGGAACTTGCCTCCCAGATTTATGAAAAGCAGTCCCTCGAAGACATCACCTACGAAGATGACAACAAGTACACTTCCATGCTGCTCTTAGAAGCCATCAAAAGCGCACTCGCGAAAGCTTCTGTTTTGCAGCAATAATTTCTAAATGTTTATTTTTTCCGGACAAATATGCCATAACCACTTCCCAGTTTGCCGCCCTGCTGCAGATAGTCTGCAATCGCTCTCTGCAGCCCGGTCTTCCGGGGAAGTTCTTCCGGTTTCTTCTTCACTCTGCGCCAAATACCCTCCAGCCATCCGGGAAAATCGTCTCGCTTTTTTCTGCTGCAACCAGATGGAACCGATCCGCATACGCTTTCATATTTCCTTCCGGAAGGATCCGTACCAGATCCGGATCGATCAGCCAGGATTCCACACCAAACACGGTGTAATCCTTCGGAAAATGTTCTTTGAAAAATACTTCTGCCCGTGCAAATGCATCATCGAGAAGTTCCGGTTTCATCGGCCCTGCGGATGGAATATGCATATTGATCACGGTATCTCCCGGATGAATCTGTACACCATCCACCTCACAGTCTTCTTTTCCCTCAAACGGACGCAGTTCAAACTGCAATCTTCCCAGTCCAAACCGGGTCAGATTAAAGAATCCGTCATACCAGTGACCGACAAAATTGCCGTACACGCCATGAATCTCATAGCACTCCAGCATTTTCCATTTCATATCTTCCAGACTCTTATCGAAAACATCCATCGGAAGTCCCTGTTTTTCATACCGCACTTTCACTTCTTCCCAGCAGCAAAACAGCATCAGTGCGTCGAGAAGATAACGGTTGACACCAAATGTTTCTTCTCTTCCCTCTGTCTCTTCCAGTGTTTTTGTGAGAACGGAAAGTTCCCCGTCTGCTGTCATCACCTGTTCTGCGGTCTGTACGATCACATCCCAGTGACCTTCTTTTTCCAGCTGCTCTCTCGCATCGAGAAGCTGCCGGATACCTTCTTCCGGCAACTGTATCGTCGCCATCAGATCTATCATCTGCTCTTTTGTCTCTGTCATTTGCTGCCTTCTCCTTTTCTCTTCCAACCAAACGCGAACCATGCGAGTTTTCGAAAGTTATCTATTTATGATAATTTTTCCACCTGATCCATCCAGATACGCACACAGGAATCGCTCGACATCCGCAGATCGCCTCTCGGAGATACAGCTACCGTACCGACTTTCGGTCCGTCCGGCAGACAGGAGCGCTTGAACTGCTGCATAAAGAATCTCCGGTAGAAGTTCTTTAACCACTTCAGGATCACTTCCCGGTCATACACGCCCTCAAAGGTCTGTACAGCGATCCGGAAGATCTTATCCGGTTCGTATCCCGCACGGAGCATATAATACAGGAAGAAATCATGCAGTTCATACGGTCCCACCAGATCTTCTGTTTTCTGTGCGATCTTGCCGTCTTTTGGCGGGAGCAGTTCCGGGCTTACCGGTGTATCCAGGATATCCAGCAGGATTTCGGAGAGCCGGTCATCCTCACAGGTATCCGCATAGTAGCGTACCAGATGGCGCACCAGTGTCTTCGGGATCGATGTGTTGACCGCATACATGGACATATGATCGCCATTGTAGGTTGCCCATCCAAGCGCCAGTTCCGACAGATCACCCGTTCCGATAACCATACCACCGGTCTGGTTTGCGATATCCATAATGACCTGGGTACGCTCTCTCGCCTGACAATTTTCGTAAGTCACATCATGGTTTTCCATATCATGTCCGATATCCCGGAAATGGATTGTTACCGCTTCGCGGATATCTACTTCCCGCAGTGTTGCCCCCAGTTTTTCCGTAAGGTCGCAGGCATTCCGATACGTTCTGTCTGTGGTTCCGAAACACGGCATCGTAACTGCGGTGATCTTTTCTCTCGGCATGCGAGGAAATCAAATGCTCTGGCTGTTACCAGCAGTGCCAGTGTGGAATCGAGTCCTCCGGAGATACCGATGACCGCACTCTGGCTGTGAGTGTGTTCCAGACGTTTCTTCAGTCCCATCGCCTGGATCGTCAGGATCTCGTCACATCGTTTTTCACGCTCTTCTTTTCCTGACGGCACGAACGGTTTCCGTGGGAACGTTCTGGTCAGCTTTGTCTCTTCTTTTTCCAGTGCGAACGCAATCTCCTGATATCCGGTCGCATCTGCTGCCGGATAGGTGGTCATTTTTCTTCGTTCCGTTACCAGACGGCGGATATCCAGATCGCCGTAAATTGTCTCATTGATAAAACGTTTCGCCTCTTTTAAGATCGAACCGTTCTCGCAGATCAGATTGTGTCCGCCAAATACCAGGTCTGTGGAGGATTCGCCCTCTCCGGCTGTTGCGTAAATATAACCGCAGATCAGCCGCGCGGACTGTCCTTTTACCAGTTCTCTGCGGTAGGTGTCTTTTCCGGTGATCTCATCCCCGGCAGACAGATTGACGATCACATTGGCTCCTGCCAGTGCGTGTCCCACACTCGGCGGATTTGGCACCCAGAGATCCTCACAGATCTCCACAGCCACCTTCATCCCCGGCATCTGCGGGCAGGAAAACAGTAATTTTGTTCCGAACGGTACGTTTTCTTCCCCGATCGTCACCATATGCGTCTCCGGGTCTGCCGGTGTGAAATGTCTTGCCTCATAATACTCGGCATAGTTTGGCAGATTCGTCTTCGGCACCAGACCAAGGATTTTTCCCCGGTTTAAGACTGCTGCCACATTGTACAGCTTTCCGTTATATTCCCATGGAAGTCCTACGATGATCAGCGCATCCACCTGGCTGGTTTCCCCTGCCAGCCATACCAGCTGTTCCTTCGCACTGTCCAGAAGCAGTGTCTGCCAGAACAGGTCCTGGCAGGTATATCCGGTGATACAAAGTTCCGGAAATGCCATGATCTTTGCGCCCTCTGTCTCCATCTGACGGATCAGTTTCAGAATCTCCCCTGCATTGTATACACAGTCTGCCACCTGAATCTTCGGTGTGCCGGCTGCTGTTTTGATAAATCCGTGTCTCATAGCTTTCCTTTCCGCCTATTTTCTGGCAAGTTCGAGCAGTTCTTTCAGTTCATCTACGCTGAAGTTGTAGTTGGAGTTACAGAAATGGCAGTTCAGTTCGATCGGCTCACCGTCATCGATCATGCCCTGCAGTTCTTTTTCTCCCAGGCTGATCAGCACCTTTCCAACCCGTACTTTATCACAGTTGCAGTAGAAACTGGTCGGCACTTTCTCATTGATCTCCAGATCCATATCACCAAGCAGTTTTTCCAGCAACATTTCCGGTGTATAACCCTGATCCAGAAGTTCGGTAACAGAAGTGATCTGTGCCAGATTTTTCTCCAGTTTCTCAATCACTTCTTCTTCTGCGTTCGGCATCAGCTGCACGATAAATCCACCGGCCTGGCGGACAGTATTATCCTTCTCCATCAGTACGCCAAGTCCTACTGCGGAAGGCACCTGCTCACTGCTTGCAAAATAATAGGTCAGATCATCTCCGATCTCACCGGTCTTTAATTCCGTCTGTCCCACATATGGCTCTTTCAGACCCAGATCCTTAATTACGCTTAAGACACCAAGACCAAGCGCACCGCCCACATCCAGTTTTCCCTGTGCATTCGCCGGGAGCATGACTTCCGGATGGTTTACATAACCTTTTACTCTTCCTTTAGAATCAGAAGTCACCGTCAGACCTCCGATCGGCCCGCTACACTTGATCTGCAATGTCAGGACATCTTTGTCCCCTTTCATCATGATTCCCATCATCGCACCGCCGGTCAGCAGACGTCCCAGAGCCGCCGTTGCCACCGGCTGGTATTATGATCCTTTCTTGCGGTCTCCACTACATCTTTTGTGTTAGCCGCAAAGGCGCGGATCTGTCCGTCAGCTGCGGTCGCTCTTACAATATAATCACTCATATCTGTTTCCTTTCTTTTTCTTTCATATAATTATTATGATACCAGGGTCAAAAGTTCAGAAATCTGACGCAAGCTTACTTGCTGGAAGTTTTCATACTTTCTGCAATTTCTTTATTTTGTACACTCTCTCGCAATAAAATAGATTCTCTCGCTGTCTTCCCGTACCGGTTCTCTGGTAAATGCATCGTAGATTGCTTCCACTTTCAGTCCTGCTTCCTCCAGTAATTCTTTCACTCTCTCCGGCTCATATACCTTCTGGTAATGGAATTCTTCGTGCTTCCGGTAAAGATCGTCCTCTTCTTTAATAAATAATGTCAATGCATATTCATTGACCTGTGATTCCTCATCAAAGCAGTTTTCCCAGATAAAGCTTCCCTCTTCCCGGTTTTCTGCAATCGTCGTGTTGCCGATGACCTCCCGGTATTTGTACGGAGTATTCATATCAAAGACAAAGATTCCGCCCGGATCCAGATAATTGTTGGCCAGACAGAAGACCTCCAGAAGATCTTCTTCCTCCAGAATATAATTCATACAGTCACAGATACTTACAACAGCCCTGACCGTTCCATACAGTTCAAATTCCCGCATATCCTGCATCAGATATAAAATATCCAGACCGGATTCCACCCGTTTTTCCTGGGCGACCTCCAGCATATCCGGGGAATTGTCGATGCCGATCATATCGTACCCCTCAGCTGCCAGAAGTTCTGTCATACTTCCTGTACCGCAGCCAAGCTCCGCGATCAGTCCGTCTTCTATTCCATATTCTTTTAAAATACCGGTCAGATACGTGCACCATGCCGGATAATCAATGTTATCCATGAACAGATCGTATACACCGGCAAAACTTTCATAAGATTCTTCCATACTATCTCCTTTCTGACCTGTCGTTCCCTTTCTTCCGGTTTCCTGTTTTTCAAAACGTTTTTCAGAAGTAATACCTTCCACAAATCCAATCCCAGCGATTTGCGGAAGGTATCCGATTCCTCTTATGTAACCTTGTAACTGTTCAGTACCTTCACAGATACAGGAAAAATTGCATTAAAAATTACCTTCGGTGATGTCATTTTGCTTGTATGTCTCAGGATTTTGGCATATTCATGCCAAGACACCTCGTGGGATAGTGGCTGCTGAATAGTTACACAACCTTTTCTTCCTGTATATTCTTTTCCGGTCCCTGTGCCTTTTTCTTTCCAAACCATAAAAACAGTACCACGCCGGCAATCGCAGTGAAAATAGCGATAAACTGGGATGTGGACAGACTTCCCACATTTCCCCTTTCCAGATCCCCACGGAAGAATTCCAGGACAAATCTTCCCACACTGTAACAAACCAGATACAGCCCTGCCACCTGTCCGTCACCTTTTTTCTTTCCTGCAAACCACATCAGGAAGATGCAGTTCAGAAAATCCAGCCCGCTGGAGATCAGCTGAGTCGGAATCAACGGCACGTTGTTCGGCGCATAAGCAGAATCGTGGAAAATAATATGAAATGCACTGTTCGTCTCTTTTCCATAGCAACATCCTGCCAGAAAACACCCGATTCTTCCAAATCCCTGTGCCAGTGCCACCGACGGCATAACCAGATCGAAATATTTTATAGATTTTAGTTTTGCCATCTTACAGTAGAGCCATGCGGCAAGGATTCCTCCGATGATTCCTCCATAAACCACAAAACCGTTCCGTGCATCTTTCAAAAGGGAAGGATCTTTAAGAATCGCCGGAAGCTGCGTGATCAGATATAGAAGCTTTGCTCCTCCAAATCCACCGATCACCGCCCAGACCGTCACATAGAAGACTTTGTCCGGATCCAGCGCATATTTTTTCGACCGGTACGTGGCACTGAAGTATGCCGCCAGCACACCAATGGCAATCATCAGTCCATATCCGTAGATTGTGATCGGACCAATGGAAAACAATTCATTTTTCATGGATATCTCCTTTTATGTTTTATCTTTTCGCGTCCCCCTTATTATATCAGCATGCCCCGTCCGGTACAATCAAATTATTATCAAAATTATAATCCACATCTTCCAGTTCTTCGGCATGTGCTACCGGATACCAGCGAATCTCTTCCGGATGCTTTTTCAGGATCTTTCTCCCTCCCTGATCTCCGGAGAGTGCCCTGAGATCAGGAAGATATTTTCTGGAAAACCAGACTGGATTACCGGGCGTTTCACCATGGCAGACACTGCCCAGGTCTGCATGCTGTTTTTCCATTTCGCAGACAAATCCTTCCATAGTTTTCTCGCGAAGCCAGGGCTGATCTGCTGTAAAAAATACAAATGCTTCCGCATCGTCTGCTTCCTTCAGCCCGTTTTTTATAGTCCAGGATGCACCGTCCCTGCTTTCCGGTGAAAATACTGTCCGGTGGGCAAATGTTCTTCCCTGTTCCAGAAGTTCTTCATACTGGCTGACCAGCACAATTTCCCAGTCACTGTGCCGTTCGCATATTGCAACCAGCCGTTCAAGGACATGCCGGTACATCGGTTTCCCATCGATCGGATAAAATAGTTTATTACTGCCAAAACGGCGGCTGTTTCCAGCCGCCATATAAATCATTCGAATTCTCATTTTTTCAAGAGTCCCATCGCAATTTTTTCGCTTGTGATCGGCAGTTCCCGGAACCACAGACCGGTTGCATTATAGATTGCATGCGCCAGTGCCGGTGATGGCGTATTAATAACGATCTCACCGATGGATTTGGCCCCAAACGGTCCTGTCGGTTCGTAACTGCTCTCAAACTCCACACGCAGTTTTCCCATATCCAGACGGGTCGGAACTTTATACTGCATTAAGGAATTATTTCTCAGCTGTCCTTTCGGGCTGTACTGAATATTCTCATACAGTGCCATACCGATTCCCTGTACAATGCCTCCTTCCACCTGAACCCGTGCCAGATTCGGATTGATGACCGTACCACAGTCCACAACTGCCACATAATCAAGAACCTCTACATGACCAGTCTCTTTATCCAGTTCAATCTCTACCATACCTGCCATAAACGGAGGCGGGGACACCGGTGAACTGCTGTCTTCCACAGCTTCCAGGGCATTGATACTTCCGCACATGGAACTGGTACCGATCTGGGTAAGAGAAACTTCTTCACCGGTAGCCAGACGTTTTACACTGTCTCCGGCGAATTCCAGTTCCTCACTTTCACAGTTCAGGATCTTTGCAGCTTCCTGCACGATCCGTTCCTGTAATTTTCCGCAGGCCTTTTCTACCGCACGTCCGGTAATATACGTGGTACTGGATGCATAAGATCCGGAATCATACGGAGATGTATCCGTATCCGCACCGCTGACGATCACATTTTCAATCGGGCACATCATACATTCTGCTACCATCTGTGCCAGAATCGTATCACAGCCGGTTCCCATATCTGCCGCACCGATCGCAAGGGTGTAGATACCGTCTTCGTTCAGTTTGATATCCGCAGACCCTACATCCACACCGGAGATACCGGAACCCTGCATGGACATGGCCATTCCCACGCTTCGCACTTACCGTTTCCCATATCTCTTGCCGGATATTTGTCTTCCCAGTCGATCATCTTGCTGCACGCTCCAGACAACGATCCAGTGCACAGCTGTTACTTACCTCATCGTAATAAGAATGCATCTGCACCCCTTCACGTACCATGTTCATCTCACGAACCTTCAGAGGATCTATGCCGATCTTTGCCGCCAGCTGATTGACTGCGGATTCTACCGCAAACTGCCCCTGAGTTGCTCCGTATCCACGGTATGCACCTGCAGACATCACATTACTGTAAACTACGTCATAGGAAAAACGATGAGCCTCCAGAGATCCTTCGTATAACGGAATGGATTTGTGTCCGGACAGGCCTACCGTTGTCGGACCATGTTCCCCATACGCACCGGAATTGGATAACGTATATACATCGATCGCGCGGATCTTACCATTTTTCATTGCTCCCAGCCGTACGGTTACTTCCATCTCATGCCGTGGGGAAGATGCGGTCTGGGATTCCTGTCTGCTGTAAATGATCATAGACGGTTTTCCGGTCTTCCAGGTGACAAAAGCCGGGAAAACTTCCGCTACCACCGACTGTTTTGCCCCGAATCCACCACCGATTCTCGGTTTGCTGACACGGATCTTTGATTTTGGTATTCCCAGGGCATTGGACAGGATCCTTCGTACATGAAAGACGATCTGTGTGGAACTCACCACATTCAGTCTGCCATAAGTATCCATAAAGCAGCAGGTACGGAAAGTCTCCATCATCGCCTGCTGATCTGCTTTTACATGATAGGTCTCTTCCACCATCACTTCACAGTCTTTGAAAACGGCTTCCACATCCCCGTAACCGCTGGTTCCTGTTGCCACCAGATTACGCTTATTATCTGCTCCCACCGGACATAATGCTTTCCAGTTTTCTTCCGGGTGAACCAGAATCTCATTATCTTTGGCTTTGTGAAAATCCAGAATGGCCGGTAGAACTTCGTACTGTACTTTAATGATTTTCAGTGCTTTGTCTACGCACTCCTCATTCTCTCCCGCTACGATGGCCACCGGATCCCCCACATAGCGTACATGCTGATCCAGGATCTGACGGTCATAGGGACTTGGCTCCGGATAGGTCTGTCCGGCCATGGTAAAACGCTGGGTTGGTACATCTTCCCAGGTATACACAGCTTCGATTCCCTGAACCTTCTTTGCTGCATCTGTTTTTATTGACAGAATATTTGCGTTGGCATGCGGGCTTCGAAGTACTTTTACCACCAGACAGTCAGCCGGAGCCACATCCTGTGTAAAGACCGGTTTTCCTGTTACCAGCGCCATTGCATCTTTTTTCATCACCGGTTGTCCTACTACCTGCATACTGCACCTTCTTTCTCTTTTTTATAAGCAAGAAACTGCTGGATTCCCCGGAGCTGTCCTTCGTATCCGGAACAACGGCATAGATTTCCTGCCAGATATTCTTTTATTTCTTCCTCGGATGGATCCGGATTCTCACGAAACAGTGCCAGTGCGTTCATGATCATGCCCGGATTACAGAAACCGCACTGTTCTGCTCCCTGATTGGCGATAAATGCACCGAACTCCGCCGCTTCCTCCTGCAGTCCTTCCAGAGTATCTACTTTATGGCCGGATACTCTCGCCACCAGAGTGGAACAGGAAAGTACCGGTTTGTCATCTACAAATACTGTACACAACCCGCAGTTTGCCGTCTCACATCCTCTTTTCACACTTTTACACCCATGGGCACGCACAAAATCCAGCAGGAGCATCCCCGGCTGAATCTCTTCTGTGATTTTTTTACCATTTAACGTCATCTGGATCTTCATACCGTTATACCTCCTGCATCTTTTCTATCTGTTTGAGCCCTCTGCCGATCAGAACTTCTGCCAGATGGCTTCGGAATTCTTTTCCCGCACGCATATTACCTTCTGTCGGAAACTGCGCAGCCAGTTCTCCGGCCAGTGCTTCACTGCCCTTTTTCTTCCAGTCAGCCTCTGACACACACAGACAGACTGCTCTCGACGGACGGGCACCGACTGCCGTATAGACCTGTCCATCACGTAACGAAATACCACAGGTCAGTACCGGAAAATCTGTTTTTGAATTTCTGTGAGACAGATAGACACTTTTATCCTCATGTTTTTTCACAATCAGGCGCACCAGAATATCCCGGTCCGGTTTCTGCCTGGCAAATTCGGCAAGTGGGATGCAGCCGCCTTTGTACAGTTCCACCCAGGTATCCAGTGTCAGAAAACAGGTCAGTACATCCGAGAAGCCAAATCTTCCGAAAATACTTCCGCCAACGGTTGCCAGATTCCGGAACTGTACACCGACTATACTTCTTACACTCTCACTGACTGCACCGTTTGTGTAGCTATTCAGTCCCTCGTGCTGCTCCAGCTGCCGCAGAGTTGTCATACAGCCAATGGAAAATTCTTCCTCATTTTCCTCGATGGTATTCAGTCCCAGATTGGACAGATCGATGGCTGTCGGAACCATCCGGCTTCCCATCTTCAGCCACAGCATGCCACCGATGATACAGTTTCGCTTCTTCTGATTCAATTCATACGCCTGCTCCAGGCTTTCTGCCATCACGTATTCTTTTATTTTAATCATGTATTTCAATCACCTCTTTATTCTTGATGTTTGCAATATTGGACATAATTCACCTATCATAAACAGTATACATGAAAATGCAGAAAGGGTAAAGAAAAAAATGTCATGAAAAATGCTTTGCTTTTTTCATGACATTTCCTATTATAATGTGCCCTGTAAACACTTTAAACCCGCGCTCCTGTATGCAGCAGCTGATTTGCATTTTTGATTCTCTCCTGAGTCGGCGGATCGATACCTTCGAGCGGATACTCATAACCGAGTTCTTTCCATTTGTACGCGCCAGTGTGTGATACGGCAGTACTTCTACTTTCTGTACATTGTGAAGAGACTGGATAAATGCATCCAGACGAATCAGATATTCGTCTTTGTCGCTTCGTTCCGGTACCAGTACATGTCGGATCCACATTGGTTTTCCGATTTCATCAAGGTATCTTGCCATATCCAGAATGTTCCGGTTGGTCTGACCTGTGAGAATCTTATGCTGTTCGTCATCAATATGTTTGATGTCCAGCATCACAAGATCGGTCACTTCCAGAAGTTTTTTGATCTTCTCAAAGCGCTCGCCCTCTCTGGTAAATGGATTGCCGCTGGTATCCAGTGTGGTGTGGATGCCCTGGGCTTTGGCTTTCCTGAAAAGTTCTGTCAGAAAATCGATCTGCAGCATCGGTTCGCCGCCGGAGACGGTGATTCCGCCTTCTTTTCCCCAGTATCCTTTGTAGCGGACTGCTTTTTTCAGCAGTTCATCTGCGGTGTAAGGCGTTCCAACTTTCATATCCCAGGTATCCGGGTTATGGCAAAACTGGCAGCGCATCGCACATCCGGACACAAAGATCACATATCGTACTCCCGGTCCGTCTACGGAACCGAAACTTTCCAGTGAATGAATATATCCTGTCAGTTCTTTCTTTTCTTCTGACATAAGCTCCTCCATTTTTTCTTTTATATTTTACCATAGAAAACATTTTGGCGATACAGTTTTTCACTGCACCGCCAAACGATTTTATTTTATATTACTGTTTATTCACCTGAATCCGTCAGACAAATTACATTGTTTTGTGGCAGGTTCTTGCGATAACATCCAGCTGCTGTTCACGAGTCAGGTCGATGAACTTAACAGCATATCCGGATACACGGATTGTGAAGTTTGCGTATTCCGGTTTCTCCGGATGTTCCATAGCGTCGATCAGTTTTTCTGTACCGAATACGTTTACGTTCAGGTGATGTGCACCCTGATCGAAGTAACCATCCAGGATGTGTACCAGGTTGTTGACTCTTTCGTCATCGTCATGACCCAGTGCGCTCGCTGATGGTCTGTGTATTAGAGATACCATCCAGTGCCAGTTCGTATGGCAGTTTTGCTACAGAGTTCAGGGAAGCCAGCAGGCCGCTCTTCTCTGCGCCGTAAGATGGGTTAGCTCCTGGTGCCAGAGGCTCTCCCAGTTTTCTACCATCCGGCAGAGTACCGGTAGCTTTACCGTATACTACGTTGGATGTAATAGTCAGGATAGATGTTGTCGGCTCAGAATCTCTGTATGTATGGCATTTGTTCAGTTTGTGCATGAATGTTTTCAGCAGCCAGATAGCGATATCGTCTGCACGGTCATCGTCGTTACCGTATCTTGGGAATTCGCCTTCTGTCTCGAAATCAACTACCACACCGTCTTCGTCACGGATTGCTTTAACTTTTGCATATTTGATAGCACTCAGAGAGTCTACTACGTGAGAGAAACCAGCGATACCGGTAGCAAATGTACGTCTTACATCTGTATCGATCAGGGCCATCTCTGCTGCTTCGTAGTAATATTTGTCATGCATGTAGTGAATCATGTTCAGAGTATCTACATACAGTTTAGCCAGCCAGTCCATCATGGTGTCGTAATGTTCCATTACTTCATCATAATCCATGTATTCTGCTGTGATCGGTCTGTAAGCAGGTCCAACCTGAACTTTTGTCTTCTCGTCGATACCACCGTTGATTGCGTACAGTAAGCATTTTGCCAGGTTTGCACGAGCGCCGAAGAACTGGATCTCTTTACCGGTCTGAGTAGCGGATACACAGCAGCAGATGCTGTAGTCATCGCCCCATACCGGACGCATAACATCGTCGTTTTCGTACTGGATAGAACTTGTTGTTACAGAAATTCTTGCTGCGTAATCTTTGAAAGATTCCGGCAGTCTGGAAGAATACAGTACAGTCAGATTCGGTTCCGGAGACGGTCCCATGTTTTCCAGAGTATGCAGGAAACGGTAATCGTTCTTTGTTACCATGGAACGTCCGTCCTGTCCCATACCACCAACTTCCAGAGTAGCCCATACCGGGTCACCGGAGAACAGTTCTGTGTAGGATGTAACTCTTGCGAATTTTACCATTCTGAATTTCATAACCATATGGTCAATCAGTTCCTGTGCTTCTTTCTCTGTCAGAACGCCTGCTTTCAGGTCTCTCTCGATATAGATATCCAGGAATGTGGATACACGGCCAACACTCATTGCTGCTCCGTTCTGAGTCTTGATTGCTGCCAAATATCCGAAGTACAGCCACTGTGCTGCTTCTTTTGCGTTTTTCGCCGGTACGGAAATATCGAATCCGTAAGATGCAGCCATTTCTTTCATTTCGTTCAGAGCTTTCATCTGATCTGCAAGTTCTTCACGAAGACGGAAATCAGTTCCTTTCATTCCATGTCTTTCGTAACGTTTCATATCGTAGTGTTTTTTCTCCAGCAGGAAATCGATACCGTACAGAGCTACACGACGGTAATCGCCTACGATACGTCCACGACCGTAAGTATCCGGCAGACCGGTAATGATTTTGTTATGACGGGCAACTTTCATCTCGTCTGTATAGATATCGAATACACCCTGGTTATGTGTTTTATGATATTTTGTG
>ENA-OQIO01000204-OQIO01000204.1-human-gut-metagenome-genome-assembly--contig:-NODE-204-length-30569-cov-2.549668_pt1 | contig 30569 bp, 35 predicted proteins | sample MGYA00242573_ERZ504737 | MGnify/ENA primary metagenome ERZ504737 (study PRJEB26092, sample SAMD00036203) | human gut metagenome | host: Homo sapiens | study: EMG produced TPA metagenomics assembly of...
CAGGCATGGAAATTATTAGTTAGTGTAAGACTGGCGGCTCAGTGTACGGATCGACGAGTAATGTCGTGGTAAAAGGATTATTTGAAAAATATCCAACAGTAGAAGCACTGGCAGCAGCAGACGTTGCAGATATTGAAGAATCGTACGACCCTGTGGTCTTGGAAAGAGCAAGGCAAGAGATATCAGCAAATGTATGAAAGTTTTAAGAGATGAATATAACGGTAAGATCCCAACCGATTTTAAATCGATTCTAAGTCTTCCTGGGGTCGGAAGAAAAAGTGCCAACCTGATCATGGGAGATGTTTTTGGCAAACCTGCGATCGTTACGGATACACATTGTATCCGTTTGGTCAACCGGATTGGATTGGTTGATGGGATAAAAGACCCTAAAAAAGTTGAGATGGCATTATGGGAGATCGTTCCACCAGAAGAAGGAAGTGATTTCTGCCACAGGCTGGTATGGCATGGAAGAGATGTCTGTACGGCAAGAACAAAGCCTCATTGTGAGAGATGTTGTTTGAATGATATCTGTGCACAAATTATATAAAGGTACCATGATCAAAAGTATGAAAGGAGAAGTTTATGAGGAAACTATCAAGAAGAGCTGCCAGTATTGCATTAGCAGCGGCAATGCTATTTACAACTGCAGGAGTCAGCCAGAAGAAGGTAGAGGCTGCTTCTACAGGGAAATTATCTGTTACAGGATATCAGGATTATAACGATGCACAGAAAATCTTAAAAGAAGTGAACAAATACCGTAAGAAAAATGGACGCAAAGCATTGAAGATGGATCGAGGATTGACAAATTCAGCAATTATGCGTGGATTTGAAACAACGATCTATATTCCAGAAACAAGTCCGCATAGAAGACCAAATGGAAAGCTTTCAAAAAGTATCAACAAGAAGATCATCTATGAAAACTGCGCACAATCCGCAGAAACTACACCGAAGCAGATCGTAAAGGGTTGGATCAATTCTTCCACACATAGAAAAGGTCTGTTACTTTCGAATGCAAAAAGTGTAGGGGTTGCAGCAGTTACGGTTGTGTCAAGAGACGGATACGAAGCCAATACCTGGGTATTAGACTTTAGCAGTTCCAAAGCAAAGAAAGTAGAAAAATCCAAGGCAAGAAAGCAATTTACAAAAAATATCGTGACAAAGAATTCATATTTAAAGAAGAGTTATTTAAAACTAGACAGCAGATACGGTACAATATGGGAAACAGAAAAAATGCAGATGAAGCCAACATATCAAGGCAAAATGATGAAAGAGTACGGTGTGTATCCAACAGTGATCAATACATCATCTTTCACATCATGGAAGAGTAGTAATCCATCCGTGGCATCTGTTGACTCGAATGGAAGAATCACAGGAAATAAAGCTGGAACAGTGACGATTTCTGCAAAATTAAAAACAGGGACAAAGATAACGATTTCAAAGAAGATCAAAGTTGTACCGACGAATCAGCAAATCGATCCATGGGAATAGGCAAAAACTAAAGAAGCAGGATAGAATAAAAAAACGTAATCTCAAGAGGTTCATTTGAGATTACGTTTTTTTTCTATAGGATTATGCCTGAAATCCAAGGTAGGCATTGATTCTCTTATGAAATAGAGAAGAAAATATATTTGTAATATTACCACTTAAGAAAGCGCGATCACGGTTCCGATTCCAACGGATGGTAATTCTGGAAGCAATACAAAAGAAGAGATCGCAGAACATACAGTAAATAAAACTTCCAGACAAACTCTGACAGCGCCAAAGCTTATATTTTTCTTATCAGAGATAGTTTTCACAAGTCCTTCCATTGGCATAACAGCGAACCCGGAACTGATCGTGAATCCGACACCTATTGATAGAACGGCACATGCGATGACAGATAGTAAAATCTTAGCGGCAAGTCCATGAGGTTCAATAAAGAATAAACCATAAGAAGTAAATTCGATAAATAAAGAATAAACAAAAGTCAAACCAAGCTGAGTCAACTGCATTTTCCCGAATTCATGAAGGATCAGAGCTTCGCAAACTAAGAAGTAGAGTTGATCAGGAAGTTAAATAAGGCATAGCTGTGAACTGGGGAAAGATAACTTAATGTCAAAGCCATCGTACAGCTAGGTGCAACTCCAAGAGCTGCTTTCAAAAATAAATTAGAACCAACAGACATGATCAACAGTCCTAAAATATAAAATAACAATCTATGGTAAAAAAATCTTTTTTTGTTTTTCATAATATCAACGATTCCTTTCATCAAAATTTCATATTTTTATCAATCGTATTCCCTTTGTGTTTTCTTATTATATATATAGAGAGCGAAGTATTGCAATTCCAGTTGAGATTTGATATATTCCAAATAGGAATATACGAAGATATTTGAAAAAAGGTATGGAAAAATGGAAATACAGCAATTATATTATTATATGGAATTATGTAAACAGAAAAATTTCACAGAAGCTGGATATGCCTGTAACATGACACAAGGTGCATTATCAAAACAGATCCGTAAGTTGGAAAATGAGTTAGGAATTACACTGATCCGCAGGAATACAAGGAAATTTGAGTTGTCCAAAGAAGGAGAGATCTTTTTGTCTTATGCAAAGAAAATGACGGGAACCTATGAAGAGATGTTGAAAAATGTTCAGAAAAATCAGGAAATTAAGATTGGTTGTATGCCGGTTCTTGCACCATATCATTTTGCAAGATTGGTGGCGGATTTCAGAAAAGAATATCCAGATATCAAACTTGTGATTGATGAAAGAATCGCAAGTGATATTCAGGAAAACTCCGATCGTTATGATTTCTTGATCTTGAGAGAAAATATGATGGAAGATCAGAAAAAATTCCGTTTTTCCCCACTGTATGATGATAAATTGTGTGCAGTGTTATATGAAAAACATCCGCTTTATGGAAGAGATCGACTTCAACTGAAAGAATTGAAAGATGATGTTTTTATCTTCCCAGAGAGAGGCAGCGGAAGTTACGAAGTGTTTTATAAGAGTTGTGAGAAAGCAGGATTTGAACCGAAAATAGCTTTTGAATTTCCACAAGCAAATACAATCATGAGTTTTGTAAGTGAAGGGGTTGGGGTTACGATCACATTTTCAACGGTTTATAGAGAAGCTAAATGTGCTGGAGTTAAAATGATACCATTAGAAGATGAATTACATTCTGTGATATCACTATTTTATAGAAAAAATAAGCCATTGGATTATGCAAAGAAGCAGTTTTTAAATTATGTAAGAGAGCATTTGTATACGTAAAAAAATTAGAAGGCATATTGTGAATCTGTTATACTAGAGGAAGTAAATACAAGGAGAATTCTTATGAAGTATGTCATAAAAATAATACTGATCGTGACATGCCTGATCATTATGTTACCATTTGGCGGATGTGGCCGGAAGAAGCAGGTAACAGCTCAGAAAGCAGGAGTATTAAAGCCAGAAGCACCGGGGAAGGAAGTTTTGGATCATGGGGAGGCTGTGGTTGATATATCGAATGTGGCTCAAGGCTATGTAGCACTGCGATATAAGGGAAGTGCAAAGAAGATCAGTGTTGAAGTGATCGGAAAGAATAATAAAGTATATAAATATTTTATTGAACGGACAAAAGAGCCGACATATTTTCCATTGACCAGTGGAAATGGTACATATCAGATCTCTGTATATGAAAATGTGCAGGACGATGAATACAGTGTTTTGATGATGGATAGTTTTGAGGTGAAATTAAAAAAATAAATTTCTGCCATTTTTATATCCTAACCAGTATGTAGAATTTACAAGTAAGACGAAAGCAGTAAAGGAAGCGAAGAAACTGGCAAAAGATTCCAAAGATGATCTGGCGATCGTCAAAGCTGTTTATAATTATGTGGTCAAGAATGTAAAATATGATGATGAGAAAGCGCAGAATGTTCAGAGTGGATATCTGCCATCGGTAGATGAGACATTGAAGACAAAGAAGGGAATCTGCTTTGATTATGCTGCACTGATGACGGCGATGCTGCGTTCGCAGGGCATTCCGACCAAGCTTGAGATCGGGTATTCAGGGGATATCTATCATGCCTGGATCAGTACCTGGCTGAATGAAAAGGGATGGGTAGATAATATCATTCAGTTCGATGGGAAAAGCTGGGAGTTAATGGATCCGACACTGGCAGCGAATAGTGATAACAAGGAAGATGTGAAAGAATATATTGGGAATGGAGAACATTATGTACTTCAGTATAGTTATTAAGAAGGGATAGATATGAAGAAGAAACTTAGCAACGAAGAACTGATCACATTTTGTGGTCAGATGGCACTGATCTTGAAATCTGGGATTTCATCGCTTGAGGGGATTTACATTATGGAAGATGGAGATGTCCAGACAGAAGGCAGGGAGATATTAAAAGAGATCCGCGAAGAACTTGAAATGTGTGGAATGCTTTATCCTGCAATGGAGAAAACAGGGGTTTTCCCAGAATATGCACTTCATATGACGGAGATCGGAGAACAGACAGGAAGACTGGATGAGACGATGGAAGCATTGGCGGCATATTACCAGAGGGAAGAAGAAATATTAGATGCGGTCAAGAGTGCAGTGACTTATCCGGTTGCGATGCTCGGGATGTTGTTAGTGATCGTTGCAGTATTATTTATAAAAGTTATGCCAGTATTTGAACAGGTATATATGCAATTAGGGCAAGAGATGACAGGAGTTGCACGTCAGTTATTGAATATTGGAGATTGGATGAGGCAGTCAGCAATTGTTCTGGTAGTTTTGGCAGTGGTGATCTTGATCATAGTATTTTTCGTTATTTTTTATAAAAAGGCAAGAATTGAATTTATCTCGAAGATACAAACCATCGGATTTATGAAGAAAATCGCATGGAAACGTGCAAGAACAAGATTCGCAGGTGGAATGGCGATGGCTTTAAAGAGTGGACTTGACATGGATGAAAGTTTGTCACTTTCTGAGAAACTGACAGATTATGAACCATTGAAAATGAAGATTCAGCAATGTCAGGAACAGATGAAAGAAGGAGAAACATTTCCGAAAGCATTGAAAGAAGCACATATTTTTGATGGAATGCAGGAAAGATTGATGATCATTGGTTATGAAACGGGTGCCGTAGATGAGGTAATGGAACAGGCAGCAGATCTGTATCAGAAACAACTGCAGGATCAGATTCAGAAGATGATCGCTGTGTTAGAACCGACGCTGGTAGGAATCTTATGTGTGATCGTAGGGATCATTTTATTATCTGTCATGTTGCCACTAGTTGGTATTATGGCTGGAATTGGATAAGGGAGGCAGATTTTGAGAAATCGTTTTCAAAAACAAAGAAAAATTGACAATAAAATTCGAATTTTCCTGCCAGTTATGATCTGTGGCATTATGGTGGCTGTGTTATGGAATAGCAGCAGCCAGATTTTTCGGGAAACAAAGAAAAGACAGGAAGAAAGTCTGAAAGAAGCCGTGATCAAAGGGGCGGTACAATGTTACAGTGTGGAAGGGCGATATCCAGAAAGTCTTTCTTATATGGAGAAACATTATGGATTGGAGTATGACAAAGACGAGTTTGTGATCTCATATGAGATCATTGGGTCTAACCGCATGCCACAAGTTACGGTGATCCCATTGAATGAGAGGTGAGGTTTTTGGAGAGACAAAGACATATGACAGATCAGATGTTTCTTGTGATCTTATTTGCAGTGTTTGCAGTTTGTGCGTTTTCCTTGAGTATGATCGGGGCGAATATATATAGTCATACAGCTTCTGTGATGAATGAGGATTATGAGGAACGGATCGATATTTCTTATGTAACAGAAAAGATAAGACAGTGGGATGAAAAGGACAGCATCGAGATCGGCAGCTTTCATGGACGCACAGCCCTGATCCATACAGAAAAGATCAATGGGAAAAAATACAATACATATCTCTATCAGGAGAAGGGTGCGTTGAGAGAATTAATGGTAAGAGAAGGTCTGGATACAACAACGATGCAGGGAGAGAAGATCGTGGCAGCAAAAGATTTTTCTGTAATAGAAACAAAACAGCTGTATCATATAAAGATTCAGGGAAGTGATGGCAAGATATATCAGAACTGTGTATACAGACACAGCAGGAATTAGGAGGAAGTATGAGACAAAAAAGCAATGGAACACACCTGATCCTGATGGAATTAATGATGGTATTATTCTTTTTTGCAATCTGTGGATCAATCCTGCTTCAGGTATTTGTAAAAGCTCATAACATTAGTGCAAAAGCAAGAGAAATGACAGAGACAAAAAAATTATGTAACACAAGCTGCAGACTGATAGAAGCGGGTGCTTATGACATCAAAGATTTTCAAGAATATTTTACACAAATAGATGGTAAAGCTGGAGATTATCAGTGTTATTATGATCAGGATTGGAATGAGATAAAGAAAACAAAAGCCCGTTATCATATGACGATAAAGCTTGAAAGGCAGCCAGCGAAAGTTCTGGGAAAGATTACGATGTGGAGGGAAAACCAACAGATTTATCAGCTTGATATTTTAAGATACAGGCAGGAAAGGAAAGATAATGAAAGATCGTAAAATGCCATTTTTAGGGATTGGAGCAGCTTCGATCGTGCTCGTGTTAGCTATGGTCTGTTTAGCAGTTTTTGCGGCTTTGACACTTTCAAGTGCCAAGGGAGATCATACGTTAAGTAAAAAGAATTTGGAACGTACGTCGGCTTTTTATCAGGCATCCAATGCAGCGAATGAACAAGTTGGAGCGATCGATGAGAAACTATGGAAGTTGTATCGCAGATCTAAGGATAAAAAAGATTATATGAAAAGAGTTGGACGATCGTTTACAAAAAGCAAGGGGATTTCATATAATAAAAAAGAGAAAACAATTGCATTTCAGGAAAGTATCACAGACACACAGCAGTTATCTGTGAAATTGCAGATTTATTATCCGGAGAAAAAGAATGATCTGTGTTATGAAGTGATCAAATGGAAAAAAGAAGCTGTTGGGGCATGGAAGAAGGACGATTCCCTTCCGGTTTATCGAAATAAGTAAAAGGGGTCAATATGAATCTTGAAGAATTTTTAACATTAGCAACAAAAGAGGAAGCCTCAGATCTGTTTATTGTAGCAGGGCTTCCATTGACGATGAAAGTAAATGGAGTGATGCGTCGCATCAATGAAGAAAAAATGATGCCGCAAGATACGGAAAAAATAATCCGGGAGATTTATGAGAAAGCGTTAGACAGAGACATAGATCAACTGTTGAAGACAGGGATGATGATTTCTCATTTGCAATTCCTGGATTGTCAAGATTTCGTGTCAGTGCATATAAACAGAGAGGATCCTTAGCGGCAGTGATCCGTGTGATCGCATTCCGCCTGCCAGACTATAAGCAATTAAGAATACCAGAGCAGGTAATGAAATTAAGTGAATTAAACAAAGGACTTGTGCTTGTAACAGGACCAGCGGGAAGTGGAAAATCCACGACACTTGCATGCATGATAGAAGAAATCAATGAAACAAAAGAAGATCACATCATCACATTGGAAGATCCTTTGGAATTTTTACATCAACATAAGAAAAGTATCGTCAGTCAGAGAGAAGTAAACATGGATACTGTAAATTATGTTACTTCCTTAAGAGCCGCATTAAGACAAAGTCCGGATGTGATATTGCTTGGGGAAATGAGAGATTATGAAACGATTCAGGTAGTTATGACAGCTGCAGAAACAGGGCATCTGGTATTTTCAACACTTCATACCATCGGGGCAGCGAATACGATCGAACGTATCATAGATGTATTTCCACCAAATCAGCAACGCCAGATCATGATTCAGCTGGCTTCTGTATTACAGGCAGTGATCTCTCAGCAGCTGATACCAACGATGGATGGAACATTGATTCCTGTGTTTGAGATCATGGAAGTGACCCCGGCGATCCGCAATATGATCCGTGAAAATAAAGTGCATCAAATAGATGGTTTGATCTATTCCTCTACAGGGAGCGGAATGATATCTATGGACCAGTCATTGATCAATCTATATAAAGAAGGACAGATCAGCAAAGAAACTGCGATTTTATATGCATCCAATCCAGAAATGATAATAAAAAGGATCCGCTAAGAAATATGGTCAGAAACAGGCTGAAATCCATCGGAATTTATTGACAAAAAAGTGCGAATATTGTACGATAAAAATATATTATAGGGTGAGTGTCTCTCACATGAAGATTGAGAGACAAAAGCAAAAAGTATAGATATTAATATTAAGAAGGGGCGAGAGTTATGAAGAAGAAAGTCATGGTCGGATTGGTGTCCGTGGTAGTAGCTGTTGCATTGGTTTTTGGTGGAGTCACATTTTACAATAACCGTCAGCAGGAGAAGTTTGAGAAGCAGATGGCTTCCTATGAAAGCGTTGATACTATGCAGCATCCAAGCGAAGCAACAACATCAATTGATGGGATTCAAGTACCGCTTGGTAAGAAACCGAAGGTAACGACGAAGAAAACAACAAAGAAAAGCACAAGAATCCAGAAGCTTAAGAAGAAAGCAAGCAGAAGCAAAATAACAACAAGAAGAACAACAAAGAGAAGAACAACAACATCTCAGAATCATTCCAGACGTAAGGTTGTGAATACAAAAGTTGTCAAAACACAGAAGGATTATGACAAGAAGGGTTCTAAGAAGAGAACGATCAAGACAGTCGTTCAGACAACGACCAAGACAACAACGGTTGAATTGAGTCAGATGTCTGGTGTTTCTGGAACAACATTAAGAACACTTGGTTCTCAGGCAGATGGTAAGATCTTGAATGCATTTGAAGATCTGAAGTTTAAGATGGTGATTGATAAAAATGCGGAAGCGACAGGTGTATTTAGCGTTAAGAGCCATAAGATCGCACTTCAGAGTGCGAGATCTTCTGTATTACTTCACGAATTAGGACATTTTGCTAATTTCCTTGCAGGAGATAAAGTTGGAACGAGTGAATGGAAGTCAATTTACAATGCTGAGAAGGAATAAATATGATGGATATAACAAAGCATATGCGATCAAATCAGCATCTGAGTATTTTGCAGAATCTTACAAGGATTATAAGGAGCATCCATCCGCATTAAGATCAAAGAGACCAAGAACTTACCAGTTTGTTAAGAGTACGATTGATGGAATTACAGACAGCGATGTACAGAACATCAAAGATACCTATGGAGAATACTGGGGATTATAGGACGATACCTGAAGGAGTACTTTCTCAGAAAGTACTCTTTTTTTGCCAATTGCCTGTGTTGCTCTGTAGAATGTGAAAGAATGTATAAACAAGGGATATTTTAAAAAATTAAAGGAGAAATAAGATGTTAAAGATCAAGGAATACGTCAAAGTAGAAAGTCTTGAGCAAGCTTATGAGCTGAATCAGAAGAAGACCAACTGCGTGATCGGTGGCATGTTGTGGCTTAAGATGGTCACAAGAAATGTACAAAAAGCAATTGATCTGTCGGGTCTTGGACTTGATCAGATCGAAGAAAATGATGAGGAATTTTCAATCGGAGCAATGGTAACACTAAGACAGATCGAACTTCATGAAGGATTAAATACATGGAGTCAGGGAGCGGTAAAAGAAAGTGTGACACACATTGTCGGAGTGCAGTTCCGTAATCTTGCGACAGTAGGTGGAAGTATTTTTGGAAAGTTCGGTTTTTCTGATGTATTAAGCTGTTTTCTGGCGTTTGACAGTTATGTGGAGTTACATCATGAAGGACTCATTCCATTAGACCAATTTGCAGCAAATAAATATCCAAATGATATTTTAGTGCGTTTGATCATTAAGAAGCATCCGCAGGAAAGTGTTTATCTTTCTCATAGAAATACAAAGACAGATTTTCCAGTTTTGACCTGCGCTGTTTCATTAGGTGAGAAAGAGGCATATGCGGTTGTCGGTGCAAGACCATCCAGAGCTTGCAGAGTCAGATTATCAGATCAGTGGATGGAACAGATCAAAGATGATGAAGGAAGAAAAAAACTCGCAGATGAAGTGACAGGTCAGATGAATTTTGGAAGCAACATGAGAGGAAGTGCTGCTTACCGTGAACAGTTATCAAAAGTCTTATTAAGAAGAGGCTTTGAACAGTTAGAAGAAAGGAGAGAAAAATAAACATGGAGATTACATTTACATTAAATGGAAAGAAGTAACCCCACAGATTGATGCAGACACTCTCCTGATCGATCTCGTCAGAGATCTTGGTTGTTACAGTGTGAAACGTGGATGCGAGACATCAAATTGCGGATTATGTACGGTATTTATGGATGACCAGCCAATCTTATCATGTTCCATTCTTGCAGCAAGAGTTGATGGACACAAGATCGATACCTTAGAAGGATTGCAGGAAGAAGCAGCTGAGTTTGGAGCTTTTATTGCGAACCAAGGGGCTGAACAGTGCGGATTTTGTAACCCAGGAATGATCATGAATGCGATTGCATTATTTAGAGAGATTCCAGATCCGAGTGAAGAAGAGATCAAAGAATACCTTGCGGGGAATCTTTGCAGATGTTCTGGATATGAAGGACAGCTTCGAGGAATCTTAGACTTTTTGGAATATAAGAATAATAAAGATGGAGGTGCCGAATGAAAGTAGTTAACCAGCCGATCATGAAAAAAGACGCTATGGCACTTGTGACAGGGAAACCTGTATTTACAAACGATAAGGCACCAAAAGAATGTCTGATCGTGAAATTACTTCGAAGTCCATATGCGAACGCAATGATCAAATCGATCAACACTCAGTTTGCTATGAAAGTGCCAGGGATTGAGGCGATTTATACATGGGAAGATGTGCCACAGGAACGTTTTACGATGGCAGGACAGACATATCCGGAATTAAGCCATATGACAGACAGATTCTGGATCAGCATGTCCGTTATGTTGGAGATCCCGTTGCAATCGTTGCTGGGAGAATGAAAAGTGCGTTGATCAGGCGATCAAGATGTTACGTGTGGAATACGAAGTATTGCCAGCAAACTTAGATCCACGTAAGGCAATGGATAAAGATACACCGCTAGTGCATCCAGAAGATAACTGGAAAGCATTATGTAATATTGGTGCAGATAATAAGAAAAACCTGTGTGCAACAGAAGAAACACACGAAGGAGATGTCGATGCGGTATTAGCAGATTGTGACGTGGTTGTAGAACATACATATCATACAAAAGCAAATCAGCAGGCAATGATGGAGACATTCAGAACTTATTGTTTTATTGACGAATATGGAAGATTGAACGTTGTTAGTTCCACACAGATCGTATTCCATGTACGAAGGATCTTATCCAATGCATTATGCATTCCAAAATCAAAGATTCGTGTATCAAAACCAAGAATTGGTGGAGGATTTGGAGCAAAACAGAGTTCTATCTCCGAAGTATATCCAGCATTTGTCACATGGATGACAAAGAAACCATCCAAGATTATTTTTTCAAGAGAAGAGTCTCAGATCGCATCTTCACCAAGACATGAGATGCAGGTAACAGTTCGTGTCGGAGCAAACAAGAATGGAAAGATCCGTGCGATCGATGTTTATACATTATCCAATACAGGAGCCTATGGAGAACATGGTCCAACAACGGTAGGGTTATCTGGGCATAAATCAATTCCGTTATATCGAGATCTGGAAGCACATCGTTTTGCATATGATGTTGTGTATACAAATCGTATGTCAGCTGGGGCTTATCGTGGATATGGTGCGACACAGGGTGTGTTTGCGCTGGAATCAGCAGTCAGTGAACTTGCAGCTAAGATAGGAATGGACCAACGAAGATCCGTGAGATGAATATGGTCCGTGAAGGTGATGTGATGCCAGCATATTATGGAGAAACAGCAAACAGCTGTGCTTTGGATCGATGCCTTGCCCGTGCAAAAGAGATGATCAAATGGGATGAAAAATATCCATGCAAAGATATGGGAAATGGAAAAGTTCGAAGTGTCGGACTGTCAATGGCGATGCAGGGTTCCGGTATTTCTGGCGTTGACGTTGGTTCTGCAACGATCAAATTAAATGACGATGGATTGTATACACTTTCTATTGCAGCAGCAGATATGGGAACTGGATGTGATACGATCTTGGCCCAGATGGCGGCAGAATGTCTGGAATGTTCTATTGATGATATCATGGTCAGCGGAGCAGATACAGATACATCACCATACGATTCTGGATCTTACGCATCAAGTTCTACCTACGTCACAGGAAAAGCAGTGGAACGTGCCTGCGAAAAATTAAAGGGACATATTTTCAATAAAGCAGCTGAGATGATGGAAGTTGCAGATACAGATACTCTGGAATTTGACGGAAAGAAAGTCAGAGATGCAGAGAGCGGCAAAGAAGTTTCATTAGTGGACATCGCAACAGCATCTATGTGCAACAATAATGAACTTTCCAGGTGACAGAGACAAACAGTTCTCCAGTATCCCCACCACCATTTATGGAGGAATGGTTGAGATTGAGCTTGATAAAGAGACAGGACATATTGAAATCTTAGATTATGTTGCGGTCGTAGATTGTGGAACACCAGTCAATCCAAATCTTGCAAGAGTTCAGGTAGAAGGCGGGCTCGGTCAGGGAATCGGAATGGCATTGTATGAGGGTGTTGATTACACACCAAATGGATATGTAAAACAAAATTCTTTCATGCAGTATAAAGTTCCAGCAAGAGTCGATGTTGGAAAGCTTCGTGTAGAATTTGAGAGCAGTTATGAGCCAACAGGACCATTTGGAGCAAAATCCATTGGAGAGATCGTTATCAACACACCATCTCCAGCATTAGCCCATGCCGTATTTAATGCAACCGGATTATGGATCCGAGAATTGCCGATCACCAGTGAAAAGATCGTTATGGGATTATTGGAGAAAGAATAATATAACATGGATAAAATAAAAGCAGCGGTCATTTATCTTGCATCAGGAAACAGCAAACGTTTCGGTCAGGAGAATAAATTATTGCAAATGATCGGAACCAAGCCAATGTATCGTTATGGATTGGACCGATTGATCGATCTATGCAAAGATCATGAAGGGTTTGAGATCATTGTTGTCACACAGTATCAGGAAATTATGAAGCAAACACAATACGACCCAATAACGACAGTGTTTTGTCCAGAAAGTAAATATGGGATTTCATGGTCGATCAAAGCAGGGATCAAAGCAGCGAAAGATGCAGAATTCTATACATTTTTCGTAGCAGACCAGCCCAATATGAAAAGAGAGACAATCGAAAGATTTCTCTCTTTTATGGCAGATGAATCTTGTGAACTTGGCTGTGTCAGAACAGAAGAAAACCTTGGGAATCCCGTATGGTTCTCAAAGAAATATAAACGAGAATTGTTATCGCTTACAAAAGATCAAGGTGGCAAGAAAATCCTCAAAAAACACATAGAAAATGCAAGATTTTTCAAGGTACTGGAAGAAACTGAACTTTGCGATATAGATTATCCAAAAGAAATGCAAGCAATGCTTGCAAAGCGAGGCAAAAGTAGTTAAAATATTATTTAAAATACAAAAGAGCGTGGAGGCCAAGTGATGGAATTATTAAAAGAGAGAATTCGAAAAGATGGAGTCGTGAAAGAAGGAAATGTCCTCAAAGTAGACCGCTTTTTGAATCATCAGATGGATGTAAAATTATTCCGTGAGATCGGTAAAGAATTTAAGAAACGTTTTGAAGGCGAAGATATCAATAAGATCCTTACGATCGAAGCATCAGGAATCGGAATCGCCTGTGTTGTGGCAGAGATTTTTGATGTACCAGTCGTATTTGCAAAGAAAACACAGACAAAGAACATCGCAGGAGATGTATATACAACAAAGGTAGAATCATTCACACATGGAAGAGTCTACGACATCATTGTATCCAAAGAATTCTTAGGAGAAGGAGACCGTGTATTACTGATCGACGATTTCCTTGCCAACGGTAAAGCCTTAGAAGGATTAGCGAAATTAGTCAAAGATTCCGGAGCAGAACTGGTCGGAGCAGGAGTCGTGATCGAGAAAGGATTCCAGCCAGGTGGAGATTTCTTAAGAAAACAGACACACTTAGAATCCCTTGCAATCGTAGATGCTATGGACGAAAAAACAGGAGAGATTACATTCCGTGAGTAATCTCTTTGACGTTTTTGTAGGTAGTCTTGGTGTTGTATTAACAGTACCGATCACAGCATTGATCGCATCATTTCTTGCAGTGCGCAAAAAAATAAATTTTATAATTCATAAAATAAATCATAAATACGGTCTATGGATTTTATAAAAAACATCTATAAATCTATTGACACAGAAAAAAATTTCATGTATCGTAAAAACATCAAAACAAGGAGAAACTAAGATGACAACAAGTAAGATGAATAATTGCACATTTTATTACTTTAGCTTTCAGGGTTATTATTTTTATCCTGACTATTTTTGTTGCAATGAATCATCGCCAAAACTTATGTCACTTTAAACCGACAGAGTAAAACATTTAAGGCATGCATTCTTGCAACAGAGTGCATGCCTTTTCTTTTTACTCAAAGAAACAAAGGCCGCACCAGAGAAGCAGGATAGAAACGACTTGCCAGGAAAGGACGAACATCATGATTATTATTTTAAAGAAACAGGCAGAAGAAGCAAAGATCAACGCATTAAAGAAAGAGATGGAAGAGCAGGGACTGGGAATCCACGAATCCGAAGGTGTTAACACAAGGATCCTTGGATTAGTGGGAGATACATCTGTTGTAGATATGCGTCATATCATGGCAAACAGCATCGTTGAAAATGTACAGCGTATTCAGGAGCCATACAAGAAGGCCAACAGAAAATTCCATCCAACGATACAGTTGTTGATGTAAACGGAGTAAAGATTGGTGGTGGAAACTTCCAGGTGATCGCAGGGCCATGTTCTATTGAGACAAAAGAACAGATCACAGAAGTCGCAAACGATGTGAAGAATTCTGGTGCAGGATTATTAAGAGGAGGAGCTTTCAAACCAAGAACTTCCCCATACTCTTTCCAGGGACTTCATGGAGAAGGATTAGAATTATTATTAGAAGCTAAGAAAGCAACAGGACTTCCAGTTGTTACAGAGATCATGGATGCAAGTCATCTTCCATTATTCGAAGATGTGGACCTGATTCAGGTTGGAGCAAGAAATATGCAGAACTTTGAATTATTAAAAGAATTAGGAAAGATCAACAAACCAATCTTATTAAAGCGAGGACTTGCAGCAACGATCGAAGAATGGTTAATGAGTGCAGAATACATTATGGCAGGTGGAAATGAAAATGTAATCCTTTGTGAGAGAGGAATCCGAACATACGAAACAGCCATGAGAAATACATTAGATCTTTCTGCAATTCCTATGATCAAGAAGAAATCCCATCTTCCAGTCATGGTAGATCCATCTCATGCAACAGGAATCAGAGATATGGTAGAGCCAATGGCATTAGCAGCGATCGCAGCTGGGGCCGATGGATTAATGGTAGAAGTTCATAATGATCCAGCCAAAGCATTATGTGATGGACCACAGTCACTGACACCAGAACAGTTTGATACATTGATGAAGAAGGTAAATAAGACAAGAGAATTCTTTCAGGCATTATAACTAGAAAAAATCTTGCTGAGAATTGTAAATTGGGATATACTATAACTAAAGAAAGAAAAAGACAACCCGGGAATCCATTGATTTCCGGGTGTTTGTCAGTTTTATAGATTCTAGGGAAAAAGGAGAGATATCTTATGAAAGTAATCGTTGGACTGGGGAATCCGGGAAAGAAATATGACAACACAAGACACAATATTGGATTTGAAGCCCTTGATTATATTGCAGACAAAGAAGGCATAAGTATAAATACAGGGAAACACAAAGCATTGATCGGAACTGGTTATATGGGAGGAGAAAAAGTCCTTCTTGTGAAACCACAGACATTTATGAATTTAAGCGGGGAAAGTCTTCGTCCAATCATGGATTTCTATAAATTAGAGCCAGAAGATTTTATCATTATTCATGATGATATCGACCTTGATGTTGGAAGACTGCGTATCCGAAGAAAGGGAAGTGCAGGGGGACATAATGGACTGAAAAGTATCATCAGTCATTTAGGAAGTATGGATTTCCCAAGGGTGAAGATCGGTGTTGGAGAGAAACCAAAAGGATATGATCTGGCAGATTATGTATTAGGACATTTTACAAAAGAAGAACAGGCAATCTTTGCGGAACGTTTTGATGAAGTGTACGATGCAGTACAGCTGATCGTTATGGGCGACATCACAGAAGCGATGAACCGCCACAATAAGAAAAAGTAGGGATAGAAAGTGTTAGAACATATATTAAAAGACGATCCGGTATACAGACAATTAAAGGATGAGATCGAAGATTACTGTGGTCCGGTTCTTGTATCAGGATGCACTGATACAGCCAAATGGCATCTGACCAGTCTGATCGGAAATCATAAGAAAAAGCAATTTAAGATCATCATCGTACCAGACGAGAACAAAGCAAGACAATGGTCGAGGCAAGTCATTTCTTTGGAGAAAAGGTTCAGTATATTCCAGCAAAAGATCCATTATTCTATACAGCTGATGTTCATGGAAATGCAATCGCAAGAGACCGTATGCTGGCGATCAAGAAGATCGTGGATGACAAATGTGGAACCTTTGTGATGACGATCGATGCTGTGATGGATCAGGTTGTTCCATTAAGTGATATCAAGAATCATAAGATGACGTTTAAAATGGGAGAGACACTGGAAGAGGCAACGATTGCAGAAGAATTTGTTGCCAGAGGCTACGAAAAAGCACCATTTGTTGAGGCTCCAGGCGAGTTTGCTGTGCGAGGAGGAATCATTGATATTTTCCCATACACGCAGGAAAGCCCATATCGTATCGAACTATGGGGAGATGAAATTGATTCGATCCGAAGTTTTGATAAAGAAAGCCAAAGATCCATCGAAGAAGTCGATACTCTGACCATTTATCCGGCATCAGAGATTATTTAAACCAGCCAAGGATTGAACATGGTCTTCGAAATATGGAAGAAGATTATGAGAAGTTATCACAGAAGTTTAAAAAGAAAAAAATATGATCAGGAAGCCCGCCTAAGAAAAGAAATGGACCGTGTTCGTGAGGAATTAAGGGAACTTCATATGTTGATCGGAGTAGAAGGTTATCTCCCATATTTTTATGAAAATACAGAATGCATCTTAGATTATTTTCCAGAAGAAAGCATGATCTATATGGATGAACCAAAACATATCAGAGAACGTGCAGATGCATTTTATCTGGAATTCTCAGAGAGTATGAAAAGCCGTCTGGAAGGTGGGTATCTTTTGCCTAAACAGGCAAATACGGTGACAGATTATGAGAGTATTTTATATCAGATCGAGAAACATAAGATGCTATGTTATTCGATCTTATCTGCTGAGATTAATGATTTTAGAGTTGCTAGAACCTTATTTATGGATACAAAATCCATTCAGTCTTATAACAACAGTTTTGAGCAGTTAGTCAAAGATCTTACCAAATATCAGAGTAAGGACTACAGAATCGTTGTTGCTTCTCCATCTGTTACAAGAGCGAAACGTCTAAGCAGTGATCTGAGAGAAAATGGTTTGGTTGTGACATATGATAAGGACTTGAAATATGGAGTGGAAGCAGGGCAGATTGTTGTCACAGCAGGAAAGCTTCTGACAGGAATTGAATATCCGGCAGCCAAATGGGTATTGATCTCAGAAGGAGACATTTTCAAAGGAAGAGAAGAAAAAAAGCGCCGAAAGAAAGAGAAGAAAAAACAAGGAGAAAAGATCCGAAGTTTTGCAGATATCAATATCGGTGATTACGTTGTTCATGAAAAACATGGAGTCGGTATTTACCGCGGAATCGAAAAGATCACAACAGATGGGGTTGAAAAAGACTACATCAGTATTGAATATCAGGGCGGTGATAATTTATTTATTTTAGCATCAGCCCTAGACCAGATTGCAAAATACGCAAGTGCAAATGCAAGAAAGCCGAAACTTCATAAATTAGGTGGAAATGAATGGAAGAAGACGAAAACACGTGTCAAAGGTCAAGTCAAAGATATTGCGGAAGAACTCGTGCAGTTATATGCACTAAGACAGGCAAAAGAAGGATATGTTTATGATAAGGACTCTGTATGGCAGAAAGAGTTTGAAGAATTATTTCCATACGATGAAACGCAGGATCAGTTAAATGCGATCGATGATACGAAAAGGGATATGGAAAGCAAGAAGATCATGGATCGACTGATCTGTGGAGATGTCGGGTATGGCAAGACAGAAGTAGCGATCCGTGCAGCATTTAAGGCAGTAGACAATGGAAAACAGGTGGCGTATCTCGTACCAACCACGATCCTTGCACAGCAGCATTACAATACATTTGCACAGAGATTTCATGATTACCCAATCACCGTACGCATGATGTCCAGATTCTGTACAGCAAAAGAGCAGAAAGAGACGATCGAAGGACTCAAAAATGGAACGGTAGATGTCGTGATCGGAACGCATCGCTTATTGTCCAAAGACATGCAGTATAAGAATCTGGGACTGCTCGTAATTGATGAAGAACAGCGTTTTGGAGTGACACATAAAGAAAAGATCAAGACAATGAAAAAAGATGTCGATGTCTTATCATTATCTGCTACACCAATTCCAAGAACCCTGCATATGAGTCTGATCGGAATCCGTGACATGAGTGTATTAGAAGAACCACCGCATGACCGAAGAGCGATCCAGACATATGTTATGGAATATAATGAAGAACTGGTCAAAGAAGCGGTCTACCGCGAAATGACACGTGGCGGGCAGGTATATTATGTGTATAACCGCGTCAATAATATCGCAGAAGTGACAGCCGAATTACAGAGATTGCTTCCAGATGCGAAAGTTGCATTTGCACATGGACAGATGAAAGAGCGGGAACTGGAAGAGATCATGATGGGATTTATGAACCATGAGATCGATGTATTGGTATCTACAACGATCATCGAGACAGGACTAGATATTCCGAATGTAAATACAATGATCATTCACGATGCCAACCAGCTTGGGTTGTCCCAGTTGTATCAGTTAAGAGGACGTGTCGGAAGATCGAATCGAAATGCATTTGCATTTTTGATGTACAAAAAAAACACACTGTTAAAAGAAACCGCAGAAAAACGATTACAGGCGATCCGGGAATTTACAGATCTGGGATCCGGTTATAAGATCGCAATGCGAGATCTGGAGATCCGTGGAGCAGGAAATCTTTTGGGACAGGCGCAATCCGGTCATATGGAAGCAGTTGGATACGATTTGTATTGCAAGATGCTGAATGAGGCAGTCTTGAGATTAAAAGGCGAATTAAAAGACGAAGATGAATTTGATACAACACTCGATCTTGATATCAACGCATTTATTCCATCAACGTATGTATATAATGAATATCAAAAACTGGAATTATACAAACGTATTTCATCCATTGAATCCAAAGATGAAATGGAAGATATGACAGACGAGTTGATCGACCGTTTTGGGGAAATGCCGAAAGCAGTCCACAACCTGTTATATGTTGCATATTTGAAATCATTAGCTCACCACGCTATATGACAGATGTGAAACAAAAAGGAGAAAAAGTCTCATTTGAAATGAAACCAGATGCAGCCGTGGATGTAGAAAAAATTCCAGCGATATTAGAAGAATACAAACGTGAATTATCCTTCCAGGCAGGCAAGAATCCGACATTTGTACTGGATCTGTCAAAGACAAAGAAAGTGAAGCAGTTAGAAAAGATTGAACATTGTGTGAACTCGCTCAATTCATTGATAATCCGATAAGTTTGTGCTATAATATCGCCAGACATTAGCCTAATATAATCATAATATGAAGGAGAAAATGAAATGAAGAAATTAGCAAAGAAGTTGCTATGTTTAACTGCAGTTCTTGCGTTAACTCTTTCTTTATTTACAGGATGTAAAAGCAAGAATGAGAAGACATTATTTGAATATGCAGGACAAGAAGTAACATTCCAGGAAGCTCATGTATATGCAAGAATCATGCAGTATCAGGCAGAAGCTCAGTACGGAGCATACTTCGGAGACAGTATGTGGTCTATGCAGGTCGGAACAGACAGCAAAGGAAAGAAGATCACAATGCAGCAGTCTGTCAAAGACAGCGTTATCAACCAGTTAAAACAGATTAAAGTTTTAGCAGCACACGCAGACGACTACAACGTGAAGTTAACAAAATCTGAGAAGAAGCAGATCAAAGAAAGCGTAACTGCCTTCGCAAAAGACTCAACAGGTAAGAAAGTCATGAAGAAGACAGAAGCAGATAAAGATATGATCCAGAAACTGTACGAAGAAAGCACGATCGCAAGTAAAGTTATGCAGGCGATCATCAAGAAAGCAAACGTCACAGTAACAGATGACGAACCAAAACTGTCAAAGTCTACAAACTTGTCTTCACAACAAAGACAACAGACAGCAAGACAGGAAAAGAAAAAGACATGACAGCCGCTGAGAAGAAAGATCAGCTAAAGAAAGCAAAATCTGCATTAAAGATGATCAAGAAAGGCCAGAGTATCAGCTCTGTAGCTAAGAAGTTCAGCGTAAACTCTGACAACGAAGAATCCTATACAAAAGGAAAAGCCACATTAGGAACAAAATTCGAAACAGCAGCAGCAAAACTTAAGAAGAACCAGGTAAGCGGAGTCGTAGAATTAGACGATGCATACGTGATCATCAAGATGTTAAATCCAAACGACACAACAGCAGCTGCATCAAACAAATCCACACTGCTTCAGGAAAAACAGCAGGCAGCATACGAGAAAGTCTACAAGAAGTGGACAAAAGATGCTGACAAGAAGTGGGATGACAAGAAGTCTGTAGATCAGGATCTGTGGAAAGAAGTTAAGTTTAAATATAAAGCTACAACAGCATCTACAGCAGCAACAACAACTACAACAACAGCGGCGAAGAACACAACAACAGCTGCAAAGAGTAAATAATTACAAGAAATGAAAAGGCCGGAGATAACGGGAATAGTTATCTCCGGTCTTTTTGACTTTCTGTGATCACACAGGCACCGAGTTGTTCATATGTATGAATGTATTTTTCTGAGATTGAAGGATTCGTAATAAGATTGCGACCTTTTCCAAGTTGACAGATGTAGATAAAATCTTTCTTCATAAGTTTGGTTTCATCTGCGAGAAAATAGATTTCAGGAACCATGTGACAGAGCAGGCGTACAATTGATGCCTCAGCCATACTTCCTAAAAAGATATTTCCTTCTTCATCAACAGCATTAACTCCAATAAAAGCACAGTCAAGCTGGAATGAATTCAGATTCGATTCGGCAATCTGACCAGTTGTAGTAAGTGAATTATGACGTATTTCTCCACCCAGAGAAATTAGATGAATATTAGGATATGAACTTAATTCGTAAGAAATATTGACTGCATCTGTAACGATATTTAAGGTGCCAGAATCTTTGAGCATTGTAGCAAACATATGGACTGTTGTTCCAGAGGCAAGGAAAATATGATGTCGATTCTGAATGTAAGGAAGAGCAGCTCTTGCAATAGATTCTTTCAATTCAATATTCTGCGTCATACGCTGATGAAAAGGAAGAGTGGTATCGTGAATCGAAAGAGAAGGAAGTGTTGCACCTCCATGTGTACGGATCAATTTATGGTCATTCTCAAGTTCCTTTAAATCTCTTCGTGCAGTCATTGGCACGATGTCAAATATTTCACAGATTTCAGAAATTGAAATCCGTTCAAAATGAGATAAATAATCTAATATTTTTTGTTGACGTATATCTTTTTTCAACGAAATAGCTCCTTTTATATACTATATAATTATCTTTTATTATACTTTACAGAAAAGGAAAATTCAAGAAATAAGAGAATAATAAAAAGTTCTAAACGAACATTTATATAGACAAAACGAACATAAAAATGTTAATATGAAACAAATATAAGTGTTAGAAAGGATGTTTTATTATGAAATGTGTTGCAGTAGGAGATATGATGATTCCGTCCATATATTTTAGGAGGGAATTAGAAAAAAGTTCGATCATTGATGAGTTTATATGTAAATCCTGGAAAGAAAACAGTAGTAAAGATGATTTCAGGGAAGTTATCCGAAAGATAGAAACACAGGGAGCATGTGCATTTGAGGTAGAAGATGAGATTACAGAGCTTATGAAAAAGGCGGATGTTATTTTTGTACATCAGTGTCCGGTTAGTAAGGAAGTGATCAAAGAAGCAGAAAATCTAAAGTATATTTTATCCTGTCGTGGTGGTGTAGAAAATATTGACATGGAAGCGGCAAAAGAAAAGGGTGTGAAAGTTATTAATTGCCCATCTCATAATGCATATGCAGTTGCAGAATATACGATTGGAATGATTTTAAATGAATTAAGAAATATCACAAGATCTTGTACAGCATTAAAGAATGGTGAGTGGAGAGAAAAATATCAAAATTCTGAGATACTGACAGAACTAAGAAGCCAGACGATCGGAATCATTGGATTTGGAACGATTGGTCGTCTCGTCATTGAACGTCTGAAAGGATTCCATCCAACCATCCTTGTAAACGATCCATTTGCAGATGAAGATAAGATCCGAGAAGAAGGATGCGAACCAGTCACAAAAGAAGAGCTGTTAAAGCGCTCTGATGTGGTCACGATCCATGCAAGGATCAATGCCGGTGATCCACCGATCATAGGAAAAGAAGAATTTGGCCAGATGAAAGAGACAGCATATTTGATCAATACAGCAAGAGCCGTTGCAGTTGATATGAAAGAACTTTATCATGCGCTCTCAGAACATAAGATCATGGGAGCAGCGATCGATGTATTCCCGACAGAACCAGTCACAAAAGATGAACCATTGTTGAAATTAGACAATATTACAGTGACAAATCATCAGGGAGGAGCAACCGTAGAATCTTATGTGAAAGCACCTGAGATGGTTCTTGACATGTTAAAACAAACATTGGAATAAACAAACATTATAATAACGTATAAAAAATAGCTGTCTTGACAATTTTTTTCAAAAAAATGTGAAAGAAATTGTCAGCAGACTATTTTTTGCATTTTTTTTGAAACACTTGAAACTGTTTTTTCAAAAAGTACAATGCTATACTTTAGTTACAGATGAGGTGAACATATGAACAAGAGATCTCGAGAAATATTATCTCAGCTAATTACAAAAACAGAATATAGTCAGACAATATCAATTCAGGAACTGGCTGATATGTTTAAAGTTTCAAGCCGGACCATACGATATGATATTGATCAGATTAATGATTATCTGAAAGAAAATCATTTACAACCATTGAATCTTGGAAAAAGAGGTGTGATCAACACCGAACCAGATATCACGAAAGCGAGAGAATCCCTCTCAGAAGAAGGATTTTACTCTTTCAAACTTACAAGGGAAGAAAGAGTCAGTTTCGCAGCAGTGTTGATGATCTGTTCCGATGATTACATCACATTATCAGAGATTGCAGATCAGTTATTTGTAAGCAGATCAACAGTCATTCAGGATTTGGAACATATCAAAACTTTTTGCAGAGAGAGACATTTATATGTACTTTCTCATTCAAACAAAGGGTTGCTTCTGGAAGGAAGAGAGATCGATAAACGAAACTTATTGATCGATATGATCCAGTCAGGAAGCAGTATTTTCAAGGTTGAGCCAATTTTCCAGCATTTAACACAGTGTCTTTCAAAGAACTTAAAGATAGATCTGGAAGATATCTCAATGATCGAAAAGATCATCAATGAGGCAGAACATATTTATGGAAGATTTTTGACAGACCGGTCATTTACTCAGTTAAGAAATTACTTTCAGCTTTCACTTTACCGCTTAAGAAAATCACATTACGTGGAATATGGTGGAGAAAAGAACAGCAAATGGGAAATGGCCAAAGGAATGATCGACCAGATTCAGCAGTTTATCGTAAAAGAAATACCAGACACAGAAGTCTATTATATAGCAGATGTCTTAAACCGAATGAAATACATCAAGAAAACGACCAGTAACAAAGAGATTGTTAAGATGCAGGTCATCACAAGAAATTTCATTCAGAATATATCAAAAGATATTCATATGAATCTTCAAGGAGATTACATCTTTTATGAAAACCTGATCAATCATCTGGAATCAACATTCTCAACACTGGGTGATAGATTTGCAATTAATTCCGTAGTTGATGAAGTGCTTGAGAGATATCCGGGAGTCAAAAAAGCCACAGAAAAGAATGTTCATGTATTGGAAGAATATGTTGGAAGAAAGTTATCACAAGAAGAGATCGCATACATCGTAGTTCATATTTGTGCAGCGATCGAGCGAAACAAGAATGAGACCGTAAGATATTCCGTAGTTTTAGTATGCAACGGAGGAATCGGTACATCACAGTTACTTCTTGCAAGACTGGAGAAATTTTTCCACTTGGATGTGATTGACATCATTCCGGCACACGACATTGAAAATATGAATATGGAAGATGTTGATGCAGTGATCTCAACAATCTCACTTGAAGGGAAAGGAATTGAGTATATACAGGTTGATCCATTACTGACAGATGAGGATTGTATCAGAGTTGGTGAGAAATTATCAAAGATCACTCCGAAGACAACAGTAAAGGAAACCGTTTCTGAGGAAACAACAGATTCATTTAAATCTTTGGAAAAGATAAAAGAGATCTTAGATGATGAAGATGCACTGGCAAAGATAAGAACAGTCGTTGATTCATTCTTTCAGAAAAAAGAAGAAACCATGCTAAGTGATCTTCTTCCAGCACAGGCAATCCAAATCGGAGTTGAATGCAGTGACTGGAAAGAAGCGATCAAAGCAGCCGCACAGTATCTTCTAGAACAGGGTGCCATCAACGAACATTATGTAAATGCCATGATTGAAAATGTCATGGAAAATGGCCCATACATCGTTGTTGCACCAGGATTTGCACTCCCACATGAAGCATTGAATGCAGGAGCCAGCAAAGTTGGAATGAGTCTGATCAGACTAAAGACCCCAGTTCCTTTTGGAAAAGAGGAAATGGATCCGATTGAATGGGTATGTTGTCTGAGTGCAATCAACAAAGAAACTCACTTAAAAGCGATGTTTCAACTAGTAAATCTTTTTTATAACCAGTCTTTTCGTGAGAAGATCAAAGAGTGTAAGACGGGAGAAGAAATTTACAAGATTATAGAACAATTTGAGTATGAAACGAGGTAGATACAATGATTTGGGAAGACCTGAATGAAAACTTGATAGTGCCTGATCTGGAGGCAAAAAGTTCCGATGAAGTATTTGAAAAACTTGGAGGTTTATTTATAGCTGAAGGGTATTGCAGAGATACTTATGTCGATGCTTTAAAAGACAGAGAAAAAGATTTTCCAACAGGAGTCAATATGGGAAGTATCGGAATCGCAATTCCTCATACCGATAAACAACATGTGATCAAAGGTGGGGTGGCGATCGGAGTCTTAAAAGAACCGGTACATTTCTACCAGATGGGAACAACCGATGAACCAGTGGAAGTAAAATTAGTATTTATGCTTGCAGTGGAAGATCCAAAAGAACATTTAGTCTTTTTACAGAGAATTCTTGCAGTACTTCAGGATCAGGATGTTTTAGCTAAGATCATGAAAACTGGAGATAAAAAAGAGATCATCGAGATCATCAAAGAAAAAGAAAGCAATTTATAAATTTTATATAAATAATTCATGCTATATTTCAGGATAACATCTTGAAAAGAAAGGAGATTTATTATGGCAGCAGTAAATATTTTATCAGTATGTGGATCAGGAACAGTAACATCATCTATGGTAGCTGCAAAGCTGAAAGAAAAGCTTGGGGAAAGAGGATACAGCGTTTCTACAACAGAAGCTCGTCCAACAGAAGCTTTAAACTTAGCAACTTCCGGAAGATTTGATATCTTAACACATACAAGCCCACTTCCAGATGGAGACTACACAATTCCAACAGTCAATGCTTTTGCATGCATTACAGGAATGGGAGAAGACCAGTTCTTCGAAGATGTCGTAGCGGCATTAAAATCCGTAGGAAAATAAAAGTGTTTTAGAGTGTATTAAAAGAGAAAAGAGAATTATATGAGTGTGTTCTTCGGAACAAAGGGAGGAACTTATGGTAGTATTAGAATTTTTGAAAGCGATCATTGATAACTTTGGATCAGCAATTGTCGTTCCATTTATCATTTTTATCATTGCATTAATCTTTAGAGTAAAACCAGCAAAAGCATTCTTATCGGCTTTGTATGCAGGTGTATCTTTGGAAGGTTTCTCATTGATCATCGGGGCATATACACCAATCATCACACCATTGGTACAAAATATGTCAAAAGTAATGTCAAATGTAACAGGGGTTGAATTAAATACATTTGACGTAGGTTGGCAGGCAACATCAGTTGTAGCATTTGCAACAAGTGCTGGTATGATCTACTTAGGACTTGGTATCGCATTACAGACAGTCTTATTCCTTGTAAAATGGACAAACATTTTCCAACCATCTGACTTATGGAACAACTACTCATACATCGTATGGGGTGCTATGGTTATCTTCAAGACCCACAACTTTGCATTAGGTATCGCATGTATGGTTTTATTAAACTTATACAGCTTATTAATTTCAGAACTTGTAGCAAAACGTTGGTCTAAATACTATAACTATCCAAACTGTACAATCATCGCTATGCATAACGTAGAGCCAGCAATCTTTGCTATCGCAATCGACCCAATTTTAAACTTACTCGGATTAAACAAAGTTAAATTAAACCCTAAATCAATCGAAAAGAAATTAGGATTCATCGGTGAACCAATGACATTAGGATTCATCCTTGGTGGAATCATCGGTATCCTTGGAAACGTAGGAAAATTAACATCTATGGCAGGATGGGGAAGCGTATTTACAGCAGCCATCGCTACAGCAGCAATCATGGCTATCTTCCCTAAAATCGCTAGTATGTTTGCTCAGGCATTCGCACCTATCACAGAAGCAGCCAGAGTATTCATGAAGAATTCTGGAGACAGAGAATGGTACATCGCAGTAAACGATGCTGTAGGATATGGTGAACCAGCAACATTAACAAGTGGATTATTATTAATCCCAATCATGGTAGTTATCGCAACAGTACTTCCTGGTAACCAGGTACTTCCAGTTGTTGACCTTTTAGCTATCCCATACATGGTACAGGGACTTGTAGCAGTATACAAAGGAAATATGTCTAAGATCTTAGTAGCCGGTGTTATCTGGTTCAGCTTAGGATTATTAATGTGTACATACACAGCACCATTATTCACAGACGTTGCCAGAGGTGCAGGATTCGCAATTCCAGCCGGAGCAGCAATGATCACAAGTTTCAACATCCTTGGTAAACCAATGCTTGGTTTCGTATTCCTTGCATTCTTATCAGGAAACCCATTATTTATTGGAATCGCAGTTGCAGTATACGCAGTAGCATTCTTCATCTTTAAGACAAAGAATGCACAGATCGTAGCATATCTTGATCGTCAGGCAGACAAAAACGATGCAGCAAATGAGGCAGAAGGAGCGTAATAGATTATGAAAATAGATGTAAATCAGTTTTTAAAACCATGTAGTTGCGGAAGAAAACACGAGATCGTTGTCGATGATATCATCATCGACAGCGGTGCAATCAATCAGTTGCCAGAAATCTTAAAAAGACCAGCATATGCTGATAAGAAATCATTAGTTATGATCTGTGATGAGAATACTTATGAAGCTGCTGGTAAACAGGTAGAAGCACTGGTTCCAGGACTTAAAAAGATCGTATTGAATCCTGATAATCTTCATGCCAATGAACATGGTGTAGAAGCAGCGAAAAAAGGATTAGACGAGATCGGTGATGTAGACATGATGATCGCTGTAGGATCAGGAACTGTTCATGATATCACAAGATTTCATGCATATGAAATGAAGATTCCATTTTTCTCAGTACCAACAGCAGCCAGCGTTGATGGATTTGTATCTACAGTCGCAGCGATGACATGGCATGGATTTAAGAAAAGTTTTACAGCGGTATCTCCAGTCGTAGTAATTGCAGATACTGATATTTTCAAAAAAGCACCATTACGCTTAACAGCATCTGGTGTATCGGATCTTCTTGGAAAATATACAGCATTAGCAGACTGGAAGATCACACATTTATTAACGGGTGAATACATTTGTAAAGAAATCTGTGATATGGAATACCAGGCATTAGACAGTCTGATCTCAAGTTTAGATGGATTGAAAACTGGTGATACAAAAGCATATGAAGATCTGATGTACGGATTATTATTATCAGGACTTGCTATGCAGATGACAGGAAACTCAAGACCAGCATCTGGTGCAGAGCATCATATGTCTCATTTATGGGAAATGGAAGTGTTAAATGATTACATCGATTTCTACCATGGAGAGAAAGTAGGAGTTGGTCTGGTATTATCTTCTAAGATCTATCACAAAGCAGCCGAAAAGATGCTTGCTGAAGATTTCAAAGTAAAAGATGCAATGCCAATTGAAGAAGATCTGATCCGTGAGAAATTCAACAAACCAGGAATGTTTGATATCATCATGGAAGAGAATACACCAAATCTGTTAGAACAGGTTGATCCTAAGAAATTGATCGAACATAAAGAAGAAATTGCAGCGATCATTAATGAAATTCCAACAGATGAAGAATTGATTGCGATGATCAATAAAGTAGAGGGAGTAAAATCATTAGAAGATCTAGGATTTGATGAAAGTTATCAGGCTGAGACAGCAAGATTATCACCATATGTACGTGCAAGGATCACATTTATGCGTTTATTAAAATTTTATGATTTCTATGAGGAGGTCATTTCATGCTAGAAGAATTAAAACAGAAGGTTTATGAAGCAAATATGGAATTACCAGCCAAAGGTTTGATTACATATACATGGGGGAATGTCAGCGGAATTGACAGAGAAAAAGGTTTATTTGTGATCAAACCAAGTGGAGTTCCATATGAGACATTAAAACCATCAGATATGGTTGTTATGAATCTGGCTGGAGAGAAAGTCGAGGGAGAATTGAATCCATCTTCTGATACCCCAACACATCTTGAGTTATACAAAGCATATGAAGATCTTGGTGGAATCGTTCATACACATTCTCCATGGGCAACTTCATGGGCACAGGCAGGAAGAAGTATTCCTGCATATGGAACAACACATGCTGATTATTTCTATGGAGAGATTCCATGTGCAAGATCACTGACAGCCGAAGAAGTTGAAGGTGATTATGAAAAGAATACAGGATTGGTGATCATTGAAACCTTTAAAGAGAAAAATCCAATCTATGTACCAGGAGTTTTATGCACGAATCATGGACATTTACATGGGGAAAAGATGCAGCAGAAGCTGTACATAACGCGGTAGTTCTTGAAGAAGTACCAAATGGCATATCGTACAGAACATTTGAAACCAGAGGTTTCACAAGCACCACAATATCTGCAGGACAAGCACTTTTTCAGAAAACATGGAGAAAATGCATATTATGGGCAAGGGGTATAAGTAGAATTATTCTACTTTACTATAAATGTAATAATGCTTTAGAAAAAAGGTTTTTGTTCACTACAGCAAAAGCCTTTTTCTATACCTGAAAATATAAGGAGATAAAGAATGACGGTTGATAAAATAAAGGAAATTAAATGTTTTATTTTAGATATGGACGGAACAATTTATTTGGGAAATGAATTATTCGATTTTACAAAAGATTTCTTAAATAAAGTAGAAGAAACAGGAAGAGAATATTATTTCTTTACAAATAACTCATCAAAGAGTCAGCAGGCATATATTGATAAACTTGGTAACATGGGCATTCACATTGAGCCAAAACAGATGATGATCTCAAGTCATGTTATGATCAAGTATCTGAAAGAAAAGCATCCAGGGGAAACTATTTATGTTGTAGGAACTCCATCGCTGATCAATGAATTTAAGACATTTAATATGCCGTTGGTAGATGAAAATCCAGATATTGTGATCTTAGGATTTGACACAACACTAACTTACGAAAAAATATCCAAAGCATGCCACTATATAAGAAATGGCTGTACATACTACGGAATCAACCCAGATTGGAATTGTCCAATGGAAGGTGGTACATTTATTCCAGACTGCGGTTCCATGGCCAAATTAGTAGAAGCTTCTACAGGAAGATTCCCAGAATTCTTTGGAAAACCATCTAAACACACACTAGACTACATCATCAAAGAAACCGGTTATAAACCAGAAGAGATAGCGATCGTTGGAGATAGACTTTATACAGACATAGCAGTCGCAGATGGAAGCGATGTTACATCAATTCTGGTATTAAGTGGGGAAAGTACTTTGGAAGATGTGGAAGCAAGTGATGTAAAACCAGATATTATTTTGGAATCCTTGAAAGATATTACAGAGAAATTGTAGGTAGGCTGTCATAGACACAACTACTCAGATTTTTCAATACTGTAATTGTCCACACTATAGACTTCTGGTATATGATAAAAATAAATAAACGACAGGAAAAGCAGCATTGGAATTTTGCCAACGTTTCCAT
>ENA-OQIO01000206-OQIO01000206.1-human-gut-metagenome-genome-assembly--contig:-NODE-206-length-30536-cov-4.109704_pt1 | contig 30536 bp, 38 predicted proteins | sample MGYA00242573_ERZ504737 | MGnify/ENA primary metagenome ERZ504737 (study PRJEB26092, sample SAMD00036203) | human gut metagenome | host: Homo sapiens | study: EMG produced TPA metagenomics assembly of...
TTAACTGGTAGGCGGGAGAATGGGTCAGAAGAATATCAAATCCACCGCGGTACAGCAGTGGGAACCATAGTTTTTTGACCCGTTTTTTCATTTCTTTTTCAGTATACTGATTAATCCCGGGGCGGTAGCGCATGGAACCGCCCAGTCCCAGAATACGAACTCCTTCATGGACATAGATCTGATCTTCGATACAGATACATCCATCCGGCGGTGTCTTTTCGTACTTGTCATCGTGATTTCCCCTTACATATAAAACCGGTGCTGTGGTAAAGGTGGCGAGAAAAGACAGATAGTTGGGGTTCAGATCTCCGCTTGAGAGAATCAGATCGATTCCCTCAAGCTTTTCTTTCTGGAAATAGTCCCAGAGATACTTGGATTCTTCGTCTGCAATTGCTAATATCCTCATAATTAAAGTTCCTTTTTGTTGTAAGCCGCGCTTTGTTGTCTAAATCTCCGGGTTGTCGATACCCTGCAGCATCACTACAGGTTTTGCTTTTTCAATCAGATCTTCCATCTTTGGAATATAACCGATGACATTCTCAGCCAGCCAGTCCATGGTGATGATCTCTTCCGGATCCATAACGGTGTCTGCATTCTTCTGAACAATACCGGACTGAGAATACAGTACACCGGAGAATGGATTATAATTCATTTCGCAGATACTCTTTTTTTAACAGATCGACCAGACGGGCGGTACCGATCGGCAGGTGCTGGGAGCAGATCACATCGATGATGCCTGCGGACATACCCCACCAGTAATTCAGACCTTTGGTGGAATCGTTGGTGTCGTCGATTTTCCATGCCCCGTTCATGATGTTGCGAATCATCTGTTCATAGAATTTACCCCAGTGCCAGATAGGCATCGCAAGGTTCAGAGGCATATCTTCGGAATCACGGTACAGACCGAAATGTCTGGACGGTTCTCCGGGAATCGTCATATCCTGACCGGAAATATAGTGGACTTCGTTTTCGGCGAAACTTTTTGCCACATCGTGATCTTTCAGGGTGGACCATTCCAGGTATACTTTCGCACGTGGATTAACCATTTTTGCACCAAGGGCGAAGGCGTTGATGTTGGCAGTCATACCGAAAATCGGATAGTCGGCAATATAACCGATCTTACCGTTTTTGGACATTGCACCTGCGATAGCTCCCATCAGAAATTTTGCTTCATACATACGTGCATAGTAGGTACGGATATAGCGATGGGAGGTGTTCAGAGAACAGTTCAGGATCTTCACTTCCGGGTGCTCGATGGCTGCCTTCAGGCTGGCTTTCAGAAGCGGCGGGGAAGTGGTAAAGATCAGGTTGTTGCCGTCGGCGATGGCTTTTGCAAGCAGATCGTCAGCATTTTCTTCGGTGGCGTTATCGTAGCAGGTTGTGGATATCTGATCCTCAAAGGTCTGCTGCAGATGCATACGGCCAAGTTCATGTGCATAAGTCCAGCCGGATATTTCAGCGTTTTTCTCGTGGATGAAAGCCACAAGAAGTTTTGGGGTGCTGGTAGGGATCAGACGGGCAAAGAAGTTTTTCTTTACTTCGCTTTCGGCGGTAGGATCCATCTGCAGTTCCACAGATTCGTCGGTAGTCAGAAGCCTGAACTCATCCAGGATTTTGCCAGCTGTTCTTTCAGTTCCACGGCAGTCATATTGTCGAGTGAACGGTAGTCATACAGACCGATAAAATAAAGGAACGCATCACCGGTAGTAATCGGGATTTTATCACCGCCATTTGCCTTGTATTCGGCACGGAAACGGTTGTAAGCAGATGCAAAATCCAGTCTGTCGTCATCGCTCCATGTTTCATCCGGGCGTTTGCCAACGAGACGCTGCAGTTTGGCAAAGCTTCCCAGTTGGGTGAACCAGATATAGTTGATACGAGACAGGGCGTAAAAGTCCATGAACTCATAATAAATTTTATTTTCTTTTTCTTCCGTTCTCGGGGGAACGATACGGGTAACATTGCCCGGAATAGATACTGCATCGAAGAACTTTAATACGCTGACCCGTTTGTTCCCTTCTTCCACATAGAATTTGTTCATGAATTCATATGCTTTGATGGGTTCACGGATCCCTTCATTCAGATGCGCCTTGTACAGGGCCATCCATTTGTATGCAAATTCTGTGTTTTCTTTCAGCAGAGGTTTGAAACCTTTGCTGAATGCGGAACTTCTGCCTGCAGTTTTGGTTCCTACGATCAGTCAGAAGGGATCTGAACCAGTCCAAGAGGAACCTCCCGGACAGCGACAATGTTTTTTTCTTTTAATATATCATCAAGATTGGGAAGAGTCTCGCCTTCTCTTTTGCCGGCGCGCATCGCTTTATAATAGTCGTTTTTGTGCTTCGGCCATGGTTGCTGTTATTGCCATAGTTTTACCTCCTGTAAAAATAAAGTGAAGCTGTTATCTGTAAATTGCACTCTTGTAATGATCAGATAGTTGGAATACATTGCGACTCGTAACTGTAAGAGTGTCAAACAGTTACGATGTTTTATAAAAATATCGTATCATCGTGATAAAGAGAAATCAAGCGGTTTTTGTTGAGGAATGCGACGGGAGTGTGGTATAATTACAGAAATGGATGTCCATCGACTGACATATTTTAAGATACAACAGAAAATCCGGATGTGAGAGGTGAGATTTATGGATCAGGCGTATGAAATGTTTCATGAGGTGTTGGTAAAACTGTTCAATGATATTATGAATATCGAAGCAAAAGCAATTATAACGCCGGAATTTAGAGATATCACCAATAATGATATGCATGTGATCGAGGCGGTGGGGATCCGGGAGCCGAGGAATATGTCTTCGGTAGCGAAAACACTGGGGATTACGGTAGGAACCCTGACGATATCCATCAACGGTCTGGTAAAAAAAGGTTATGTGCATCGGGTGCGAAGTGATGCTGACCGGAGGGTAGTACTGGTGTCGCTGACAGAAAAAGGGGAGAAAGCATATCATCACCATGAGAAGTTCCATGAAGATATGATTCAGTCATTGCTTAAAGACCTGTCGGAAGAAGAGACGAAGACCTTGGTATCGGCACTTACGAACCTGCGGGATTTTTTTCAGGATTACAAATAGATATAATAAAAAAGAGAGATTTTGCCATCTATAGTTTTGTAAGAAACGGCGGAATCTCTCTTTTTGCGTATAAAACGATGATTTTCAGACACTCTCTAGCGCATTTTTTTGAGCTGCTGAACCAGTTCCAGATCGGAAGCGGTTATTTTCAGGTTGGTTTCCAGTGTTTCACCGTTCGGGGTAGTAATCTGCATTGCGATCACAGAACCTTCTGCCAGTACGCCTTTTCGGGAAGCGGCGGCAATAAATTTTGGAAATTTTGGGTGGTTTGCGGTAAATGTACTCCAGAGACTGGAGAATTTCATCATATCTAATGGGTTCATCCCAGTGGTTCCTCCTTATATAAAGTGTTATAACGTTCCGTTTTTTGTGTTGTGGCAAAATATTACAGTTTTCTCATAAGCATATCCGGATTGGTTGCATAAGTCAAGGCGATTTCTTTTGAAATCTTTCCGGACTTGTACAGGGCGAGCAGACTGTTGTCCATGGAGATCATGTCCGGCTTCGCAGAAGAATAGAGGATTCCGTCGATCTGTGGAATCTTATTGTCCCGGATCATATTACGGATTGCCGGAGTTACGGTCATAATTTCAAATGCCGGAGCAACACCACCGTCAACAGTAGGAATCAGCTGTTGGGATACAACTGCATTTAGCACCATGGAAAGCTGTACTGCAATCTGGTGTTGCTGATTAGGTGGAAATACATCGATGATACGGTCGATGGTATTGCTGCGCCGATGGTATGAAGCGTTGAGAAAAGCAGATGGCCGGTTTCTGCGGCGGTCATTGCCACATTGATCGTCTCGTAATCACGCATTTCTCCCAGAAGAATCACATCCGGACTCTGACGCAGAGCTGCGCGCAGGGCAGCTACATAACTGTCAGTATCCACATGAATCTCCCGCTGACTGACGATACTCTTGTTGTGCCGGTGGAGAAATTCCAGAGGGTCTTCCAGAGTGATAATATGTTTTTCCTGATTCTGGTTGATCTGGTCAATGATACAGGCAAGGGTTGTTGATTTTCCGCTTCCTGCAGGACCGGTGATCAGTGTCATTCCTTTTCCGCCCAGACCGAGATTGATGATCGCATCCGGATTCCCAGCATATGATAATCCGGAAGTCGGAAAGTGATCACACGGATCACAGCAGAGAGTGTACCTCTTTGCTTATAAGCACTGACACGAAAACGGGATACGCCCGGGATGGCAAAAGAAAAGTCATCATCCCCGTGAGAAAGCAGAGATCTCATATCTCTGTTGTCAGCAAGTTCATAAATTTCTTTTAAGAAGGCAGCGGTATCATCCGGTAAAAGACGTTCCTCATTCTCCATGGAAAGGACACCGTTTTTCCGAAGCGAAAGCGGACGTCCGGCAACCAGGAAAATATCGGACGCATTCTCTGCAACCGCCTGCTCTAACATAGCTCGTGCATTCATATATATTACTCCTTTGATAGGATGTCGGGGTCAAAAGGTTAATACTAGTACATCGTTTCGTAAATAACTGTATCATTCGCGCAGGATACGGATTCGAGTGTGCAGTTAAAAAAACGTAGGCGTAGCGGGCTACGCTGAGGCTTTTTAAACTGTGCAATCGGATTCGTAGACAAGTGAATGATACAGTTATTTCGAAAACGATGTACTAGATATAGTTTAAAATCAGGAATCTACAGGAGAAAACAGCTGATAGCTATCGTCTCCATCCCAGCTCTCAGTAGTTTCGGTTGTCCACTGAGTGATATGGTAATACCCATTCTGACAGTCGGAGGGTGCCGGCAGTGTCAGAATCACCGAAAGTTGCTGGCTCTTATTGACAGGAACCTGAAAGCTCAGAGACCCTTCTTTTTTTGTAAAATCGATGGTGAGATCAGAAACTCCGTCCACGGAGCAGTTCTTCAGTTGTTTCCTTAGTTCTCTCTGATAAACCGCGGTATCTGCGGAGTCTGCACCACAGTTTTTATAAGCATCAGAAAGAATCGTATCGATCTGGTCGAGTGCCTGTTCTGCCAGAGAAGATGCCTGATAATATGCCTGAATCCGGTCAGCGGACTGCTGGCTGAGTGTCCGGTTATTTTTCGCGCTGGATAGTGAAAGCAGTGCAAAGGTAAACAGGCAAAGCACCAGGAAGATCATCAGCAGAGAAGGTGCACCCATATGGATAAAAGAAAAAGATATTTTTTTCTTCTGTTTCATGATCCGTTCCTCCTTTGCAGATGATGTCGGACAGGCAGCTGATAAAAAACATCTGCCTCAACTCCGGATGTCAGTTTCGTGACATCCAGCTGCACATCCAGAAGCTGTCCGTTCAGATTCCAGGTGCCGGATAGCTGCCAGACAGCTGTTTCCTGAGAACAGGGAATAAAATCGGAATCATAGAAGATTGTGAAATTTTCTGATGCAATATTGACCGCATCACTATAAGCATCTTCCAGAAGATTCTTCATATCATCCGGTGAAGTGGAAGCAGTGATCAGTTCTGCTACATCTCCGGCTCTTCGGGAAGCCTGCGTCAGATCGTGAGCCTGGGTGCTGAGCGTATGGGATTTTACAAAAACCTGTACGCAGACAGCGCTTGTCACAGAAAAGAACAGAATGGCAAAGATTAGTTCCAGAAGAAAAAGACTGGATGGGTTGGCAGTTGGTTTTCGTTTCATAGATGCTCCTTTGTGATTCCGTAACCATCAGACATCAACAGATGGATGATGGTACAGAGGGTAATGAAATAGCCATGCAGTATATTTACCGGGAAACAGAACGGATAGTATAGACTGCGGTTGCAGTTTCCCCGGAAGTATCGGTACAGCGGAAGGTGATCACCTGATCCTCCGTCTCTTCCACAGAAAATTCTTTTACAGGAAGGATACTCTTTCCGGCAGAAGGAGAGAGTGTTGTCCCCTCTTTTACATACAGCTCCCGAAGGTGTCCGTCCCAGGCGTACAGATAAGTAAGGTAGGAAGCGTCAGCCGTCTCCTGCCGCAGGACTACTGCCTGCGTGCCGTCAAGCTCGTCCAGAAAAATTCCGTCTTCTCGGTCGGTTTGTCGCAGTTTTTCTGTCAGATAGGAAAGGGCAGTGCCGGAGGTATAATTTCTCTGAGAATCGTCCGTCGTCGACTGATAGATCCGTGCCGCCAGCAGGATCACAGTGAGAGCAGAGATGGTAAATACGAAAAATACCGTGACCGGAAACAGAAAATCAATGGCATGGCGCTTCTGGGATAATAATTTCATCGTTTATCGTCCCCTTTCTATGATCGTAACTTCCGGATAAATATTGGAGCCCTGGGTCCGGTAGTCCACAAAAAAGAGGGAATTGTCATAGATCAACCCGTAGTCTTTTTTGATAGCTTCCAGGCTTTCCGGATAGCGACCGGTTGTTGCATAACAGTAGGTGATATCCCGGTTCAGGGCCTGGGTGAGACTTTCCTTTTGTCTGCGGACCGTATTCTCTGAGAGAGAAGAAGTTCCAAGTGTAAACAACAGGATCAGAAAAAGGAAAAGCAACAGAGAAACCCATAGCTTTTTTCCGGGTGTTCTCTGCGGGGAGGTCTGAAATCGATACATAAGCAGTTCCTCCTGTTAAATACCGGACATAATGCCCATCAGAGGAAGCATGACCGATAACAGAATGATACCGACGATCAGAGAAAGTCCGATGATCAGGGAAGCTCCAGAACCGCCAGTGTGTTGCTGATCCGGGTATCGATTTCTTCCTGATACATATCTGACACCTGTTTCATGACCTGATCCATAGAACCGGTTTTTTGCCCGATCGATGCCAGGCGGGCGTAAGTACCGGTGAGGATTCCGGAGGAAAACAAAGCATGAGAAAGATCTTCGCCCTCATTCACCTGTTTTTGGCAAGTCTCCAGCTTTACCTGAAAATCAGGATCCTGATTCAACATGGCGGCAAGTTCCAGGCCGCGCTCCGGAGTCAGTCCGCTTCGAAGTGCCAGATTCATCACATCGGCAAACCGGCAGCCAGCCTGTTGCTGTGCCATGGACGAAAAGAACCGGAAATGTTTCGCGAATCTCGCAAGTACAGCCTTTCCTTTTTCCGTGCGGCTTCCGAAGAATAACGCAGCGGCGATGGCGGCAAGAAGAATTACCAAAACGACAGAATAACGGCTGATAGCGTTACCGATATGCATCAGTGCACCGGAAAATCCGGTCATCTCGGTACCGAGCTGAACAAATACCTGGTTAAAGATCGGCATGACTTTTACGAGAAGTACCAGAATGACGACAAGCATCATACCGATCATGATCATCGGGTAAGTCACAGCGTTGCGGATGCTTTTTGCGATGCTGTCTTCCCGTTCATAGTGTTCGCTTAGTGCGGACATTACCTCATCCAGTGTGCCGGTTTCCTCACCGATTTGTACCATATGGACGAGATAAGAAGGAAATAAACCGGTTTCTTTCAGGGAAAGAGAAAAATCTGCGGTTCCCTGCAGGGTATCCAGGATTTGCTGAAGAATATCTTTTTCCCGGTCGGATGTGGAATCTTCCAGCATGATGGTGATCCCTTCCAGTGGTGAGATACCGGAGTGAAGGATCATGGCCATCTGAGAACAGAAACCGGAAAGCTCCGGGTTGAAAAAAGGCTGTTGTTTTTTATTCATAAAAACCTCCCTGTATCAGTAGGAATATTTTACTGTGTAGTTGCTGCCGTCGCCGATGTATTTTTTCACCGAAGAGGCACTGTTGCTGGCGGCCAGGGTGGGATCCATCAGGGACCAGTCCTTTCCGTCAAATTCTATGATGTTATCCACCCAGCCGACTCGTGCAGATATACACTGATCCAGGCGTGATAGGCTTCTCCCGAATATCCCACTTCCAGTTTTGTGGGGATATGCTGGGAACGAAGCAGTGCTGTCATAAGGGAAGCATAGTCAAAACATATACCTGTCCCAGACTCCATTGTGGCATCGGGATCCGGAATATAGCCGGATGCCACTGTTTCTGCCTTCTGTTTGTCGTAAGTAATATTTTCTATTACATAGTGGTAAACCTGCTGTACATAGTCCAGATCGTCTGCAGAGTCATCAGACAGTGCCTGCCCCTTTTTGACTGCTTTGGAGTCTTTGGTAAACCAGACATACTGGTTGGGATAAAGATATGGCTGAAATTCATCTTTCAGGGTAACATTAAGGCTCTGAGAAAAGATCAGTGCATATTTATCATCGGTGACATTTTCGTAGAGGTCTGCCTGATAAGTGCCGTTGCTTCCGGATAATGGAAAAGTCTCATAACTTCCGTAGGAATCCGGGTTCAGTGTGTAAGTGTATACCGTGCCATCCGGAGTGGTGATCTGTAACTTTACTTTGGAAACTTTGCCGTTGTAACAAAGCATAAGATAGCCGTTTTCAGTGTGGGAGGCATCCAGAGATGTGGTTTTGTCTCCGTACACAACAGTCTGACTGGCTTGCGGTGTACAGACATCAGTGTAAGTTTCACGGGAAGTTGTCTTTGTGTCACTTTTTGTTTCATCAGCAGTCTGTTTTCCGGGTGAGGAGCCGGAAGAACAGCCGGAGAGAGGAAAAAGAGTCAGCAAAAAAAGAAGCAACAGATAAAGGGTACGCTGTTTTGTTATCATTTGTATCGCCTGTAAACTCCTTTCCTCTGTTATGTACTCCCGGAGTCTTTCTGCACTTTTTCAGAAATCAGATACCGAAAAATTCCGGGAGGATATGATGACTGGTTTTAGTATAGCATTTTTTGGGGGAGAATGCATCAGGTTTTATATTGAGTGAGTATCCATTGCTTCAGAATCGGGAACTGGCAGGGACCTGCAGAGAGTACCTTTTGATGAAAACTGTGAAGATGAAAGGTGTCACCGGCAAGTTCACGGACTTCCTGTTGCAGATCAAGAAACTGCAGATAGCCAAGGTAATATTTCAGGTAATTGGCGGGATCTTCCACGATCACCTGGTAGATCTCTTTCTGAATGGTGTTGTCTGTAATCCCCAGCTGCGACAGGAAGGTGGCGCAGCGTTCCTGATTCCAGCCGTTATAGTGGACTACGGTATCGAGAAGAGACATCATACAAAGATTCAGAGAGCGGTTAAGCCAGGCAAACTGTCCGTCGGTGGAATCGGCTGATAATAAGTATAGGCAAAGGATTCTGCATAAGTTGCCCATCCTTCCACGTAACCACCCATGGCCGGAAGGTATCGGACGGGATCCGGGGCGGAAGAAGCGAATGTGATCGTCTGATAAAGATGTCCCGGAAATCCTTCGTGCGCCAGAGTGGTATATAGTTCCAGGCCACTCATATTTGCGTGTCGGTTAATGTAAATGTCATTGGGACTTAAAGTGTCTATGGGTGGTGTCAGATAAAATGCCGGACTCAGATGTTCCTCCAGATCCGGATGCACATATTTGACTTCGTAGGAGGTGGAAGGAACAGCCGGAAAATCGGTCTGTATCTGTTTTTGCAGATCTTCCAGAATCTGTTCGGGAGAAGTTTCGGCGGCAGAGGGTGTAGAAGTAAAGGAAAGCCCGGAAGCAGCATCGATCAGCCCGGCGGAAAATGAGAATATCCCGGAGGGTGTCCCGGTTTCCGCTTTGGATATCGGAGGAAATACATCCTTTGCGAAGGTCGGTGTGGCAGTGCTGCTTCCCATAAGTTTTGTGGCAAGGGAGAGATCGGTCTGAAACTGGTGAATCAGGCGGGACTGGATCTCAGGTACGGTGTCGTAGATACCGCAGCTGCTTTTGATTAGGTATTCATAGTAGGCTTTACCACCGGCGAACTGACAGAGTCCTCCGGGGTTCTTCCCGCTTCCTTTCAGCAGATACAGACCATCGATCAGAGACTGATAGGCAGGAAGTACCTGACCGGTGAGAATCTGGTTGTGCAGTTTCTGATAGGCGGCTTTTTTTTGCTCAGAGATACCGGAAAGAGACTGGATCTTTTCGGAAAAGACGGAGGCCAGGTAATTATCGTCCGGGTCTTTGATAAATGCGCTGCATTGACTGATGATGCGGTCTGCAGTGGCATCACTCATGAAAGTACCGTTTTGTGCTTTCAGTTTTTCAAAAGAAAGGATGCTTTCGAGATAGCTGTCCACGGACGTAAGAAGCTTCAGGTAATTCCGGACATCGTCTTCTTTTCGAAAAGTGTATTCTGCGAGAAGAATGGGGAGTTGAGCCTGGGTCCCGAGGGAGGGACTTAGGGCTTCATCCAGAAGATATTGCCTGGCAGGAAGAAGCTGTGTTTCGTAGTAAAGAGAGAGAATCTGCTGAGTCAGCCGGTTATCGGGACTGAGATCTCTGGCGGGAAAGGCATTTATCATGGTTCGCCTGTTTTCAAGGAGAATCTTCTGACCGGAGAGCTGTGTGGGATCGAAGGTTCCGAGAGAGAGGGAATAATCTTTGATGCCGGAGGATTCAGGGTAGGCAAGTGTGTAGTGAAGGTTAAGCGGATTGCCGGATATGTCGGTGGTGAAGATGGTGTTGGTACAGGCGCGGAAGCGGCGGTTGATGAAGTAGGAGTAGGTAAGCGTGCGCACCACAAGAAAGGTCAGAAAACAGATCAGAAACAGAAGGGGGATGAAGAATTTTTTGGAAAGTTTCGGATTATGCATAGGACTCCATGAGGGCGGGAATTACTATCAGTGTATGGGAATCAATACCAAAATATGTTATAGTTGTTTCAGACAGAAAGGAGACGAAGTGTATGTGTGAGAATGTGTATGATATGATTATTGTAGGTTCCGGACCGGCGGGGCTGACGGCGGGGATTTATGGGAAACGTGCCGGGTTGAAGGTGGTTATCCTGGAGAGTGGTTTTATTCAGGGCGGTCAGATCGTGAATACGTATGAGGTGGATAATTATCCGGGAATGCCGGGAATCAGTGGACTGGAACTGGCAGAAAAGCTGAAGGAGCATGTGACCGGGTTTGGCGTAGAGATTGCGAGAGGGAAGGTGAAAGGAATTTCACTGGACGGAGAATGGAAGATTGTGCACACAAAGAAGGCAGATTATCGTGGTAAGGCGGTTATTCTGGCGGCGGGTGCAGTTCACCGGAAGCTGGAAGTTCCCGGTGAGGAAGAACTGGCAGGGATGGGAGTCTCTTACTGTGCAACCTGTGACGGAGCGTTCTTTAAAGATAAGACAGTGGCTGTTGTCGGCGGCGGGGATGTGGCTGTGGAAGATGCAATTTTCCTGGCGAGAGGCTGTAAACAGGTGTATCTGATTCATCGGAGGGATCAGCTGCGGGCGGCACAGGTGTTACAGGATGCGTTGAAAGATTTCCACAATATTACCTGTATCTGGGATACCACGGTGGAAAAAATTGGCGGAGAGCAGCAGGTGCAGTGGATAACTCTGAAACAGACAAAGACCGCAGAAAAGTATCAGCTGGATGTGGATGGTGTCTTTATTGCAGTGGGAACCGTACCGGATACCGGGTTTGTAAAGGAACTGGTAGATTTGGATGAGCATGGATATATCAAAGCCGGCGAGGATGGAAGAACCGGTGTGTCGGGTATCTACGCAGCGGGAGATATCAGAACCAAGGAACTGCGCCAGATTATTACAGCAGCTGCAGACGGGGCAAACTGTGTGAATTCCGCGCAGCAGGATCTGTATAAAGGATAACAGAAGCGGAAATGAATATGGAAATCACCATGAGTCTGTCCTATGTGAAAATACTGCTGAGAAACCTGTGAAAACAGCGATAAAAAGGGGCTTTTGTTAAAAAGTACTAAGTTGTGTCTGAAATTCACACAATTAAGGTGGATAGTGAAAAAGTTATACTCCGGTTATCCACATAGGAAAATACTGGAAATGCCGTAAAATCAAGTTATACACAAAGTTATCCACTTTATCCACATTTTTTCGTGTGGACAACCGTGATTTACATAACGAAAAAGGAAACAAATGTTTTGTGAATAAGTGATAAATCGATGTTTCGACAAAAAGAGTGTGGAAAAACTATTGACTTTTTTATAGTCAAATAGTAAAAAAAATGCAGTGAATTTTCAAACAATTTGCGGGAGTTTAAAAAAAGAAGCCAGGGTTCAGCCCCCGGCTCCTTTCATTCTCTTGATCACTTTCAGTCTCGTAAATTCCTCTCTCTCCTTCTCCTCTAACGCATTACTGATATCCTTTGTCAGCTGCTCGTAATGAGGAATCGTGATATTCTTCAGCGCGTTTGCCCGCTTCTGCGTCTTCTTGATATTCGCTGCCAGCCGGTACGCTGCATTTTCCACCATGGAAAGTCGGATCGTCAGTTCCTTCACCTTTTCAAACGCCTGCTTAGCCGCATCCAGAGACTCCTTCGTACTGTAAAACGCATACGTCGGGGCATCCCCGGAAGATTCCGATTCCACCAACGGAATCTCCGTACCCATGATACTTCTGGTCTTGATACGGATCGAATCCTCAATGGGAACTGTATAAGAAATCGTCTGTACGGTATTAATACCGATTTCCATATTTGCCCTCTGCAACGCTCCATACGCCTCACGGAAGGTCACATCGATCTGCGACTGGATACCCTTCGCCTCATCGATCAGGTTCATCATTTCACGGATCAGAATATTTCGCTTCTTATCCATCAGGTCAAATCCCTGGAGAGAAAGAGCCAGAGAATTCTTGGCAAGGATCAGATTTCCCTTGGTAGGGAAGGTATTTGGATCCATAAAATCCCCCTTTTATTCCATCATAGACTGTGCGTCAGAGACAGCCTGTTCCACAAGGTCAATATCGGTTGGCTGATAGTACTGATTCAGAACTTTGGTATCGATACGGTCAAGCTCCTCTTTCGGAAGCAGGCCAAGCAGCTTCCAGCCGATATCCAGTGTTTCGGTGATCGTACGGTTTTCCATCGGACCCTGGCCGACAAACTCACGCTCAAAGGCATTACCGAAGATCAGATACTTTTTATCCAGCGGAGAAAGCTCATCTTCACCGATAACGGAAGCCAGTGCTCTGGCATCTCCTACTTTTGCGTAGCAGGAAAACAGCTGGTTTGCCACATCCTGATGGTCTTCTCTGGTATATCCCTTACCGATACCATCCTTCATCAGACGGGACAGAGACGGCAGTACGTTGATCGGTGGATAGATCGCCTGTCCGTGAAGCTGTCGGTCCAGAACGATCTGACCTTCGGTGATATACCCGGTCAGGTCAGGAATCGGGTGGGTGATATCGTCGTTTGGCATGGTCAGGATCGGAATCTGCGTAACCGATCCGGTGCCGCCCTGTACGATACCGGCACGCTCATAAAGGGTGGCCAGTTCACTGTAGAGGTAACCCGGATAACCTTTACGGGAAGGAATCTCACCCTTGGAGGAAGATACCTCTCGCATCGCCTCACAGAAAGAAGTGATATCGGTGAGGATGACCAGAATATGCATACCTTTTTCAAAAGCCAGATATTCGGCAGCGGTCAGTGCCACTTTCGGAGTGATCAGTCGCTCAACGACCGGATCATTTGCCAGGTTCAGATACATGACTACGTGGTCAGAAACACCGCTTTCCTCGAAGGTACGGCGGAAGAACTCAGCCACGTCATATTTGACACCCATCGCCGCAAAAACGATGGCGAATTTTTCATCGGTATTGTCACCAAGAGAAGCCTGCTGTACGATCTGTGCGGCAAGCTGGTCATGGGGAAGACCGTTTCCGGAGAAAATCGGAAGCTTCTGTCCGCGGATCAGGGTTGTCAGACCGTCGATGGCGGAGATGCCGGTGCGGATATAGTTACGCGGATATTCACGGGTGACCGGATTTAATGGCAGACCGTTGATATTTGCTTTGGTGTCTGCCACGATCGGTCCCAGACCGTCGATCGGGTTGCCGATACCGTCGAAGGTACGTCCCAGGATCTTCTCGGAAAGACCGATCTCCATGGGATGCCCGGTCAGACGGGTGTGGGTGTTGTCGAGAGACATATTGTCGGATCCCTCAAAAACCTGGATCACAGCTTTGTCTTCGTAGACTTCTACGATCCGTCCCAGTTTCTTTTCTTTTCCATCGATGGTAAATTCTACAATCTCTTCATATGCTGCATTTTTGACACCCTCCAGAACTACCAGAGGACCATTGATTTCACTTAAGCCAAGATATTCAATTGCCATAATTCCATCCTCCTTATCCGTTCTTTTCCAGTACTTTATCGTAGAAGGTATCTACTGCTTTTTTATAATCGTCAAACATTTCCGGTTTGTCGTTTGGCACATCGTATTTGATGGCGATGATCTTTTCGAAAATATTGTCCTCTTTCAGGACAGACATAGGCATACCCATGGTTACCAGGGCTTTTGCTTTTTTATACAGATATAAAATGATTTCCATCATCTTATACTGTTTTTCCAGCGGGACACAGGTGTCATCTGCGTGGAATGCGTTCTGCTGTAAGAATCCCAGACGGATCACACGGGCGATCTCGAGGATCAGTTTCTGGTCATCCGGAAGAACGTCACTGCCGATCAGTTTTACGATTTCCATCAGGCTGCTTTCCGTATTAAGAAGAGCCATGATCTGGTTTCTGAGATCGATAAAGTTTTTATTTACATGGGTCTGGTACATGGTGCCAGATCGTTCAGATATTCGCTGTAACTGGTCAGCCAGTGGATCGCCGGGAAATGTCGTGCATAAGCCAGCGACTTGTCCAGTCCCCAAAAGCAGCGGACAAAACGTTTGGTATTCATCGTGACCGGTTCGGAGAAATCACCGCCCTGCGGGGATACAGCCCCGATGATCGATACGCTTCCTTCGGTTCCGTTAAGATTTTCCATCATGCCAGCTCTTTCATAGAAGGCAGACAGACGGGAAGCCAGATAAGCCGGGAAACCTTCCTCTGCCGGCATCTCTTCCAGACGGCCGGAGAGTTCACGGAGGCTTCTGCCAACGGGAGGTAGAGTCTGCCATAATAGCCACATCGTAACCCATATCACGGTAATATTCCGCCAGCGTCAGACCGGTGTAGATGGAAGCCTCACGGGCAGCCACCGGCATGTTGGAGGTATTCGCGATCAGGCCGTACGATTCATCAGGGGATGACCGGTCTTCGGATCCACCAGTCTCCGAATTCCTCCAGTACCTGAGTCATCTCGTTTCCACGTTCACCGCAGCCGATATAGATGATAATATCTGCATCGGACCACTTGGCGATCTGGTGCTGGGTCATGGTTTTTCCGGTACCGAAACCACCGGGAACAGCGGCGGTGCCGCCTTTTGCGATTGGGAACATGGTATCCAGGATACGCTGACCGGTGATCAGCGGCCTGGATGCCGGGAAACGTCTTTTGGTCGGACGGGGAACACGGATCGGCCATTTCTGGCACAGGGAGAGTTCCTTTGTGGTTCCGTCGGCAAGTTCCAGTGTGACGATCGGATCCACGATCGTGTAAGCGCCGTCAGAGGCTGCTTTGATAACGGTTCCCTCCACATCCGGAGGAACATGGATCGATGAAGGATACTTGCAGTTTCCTGGGTTTCTGCGATGACGGTTCCGCCGGTCACATGATCGCCCTCGGAGACGGTCACATGAACATCCCATTTTTTTGCGGTGTCCAGAGAGTCGACGCTGACACCACGGGTGATATATTTGCCGGAGCGGGCAGCAATCTCACTTAGCGGACGCTCGATACCGTCGAAAATGTTGTTCAGGATTCCAGGTCCCAGTGTTACGGAGATGGCATCACCGGTTCCCACAACTTCCGCGCCGGGTTTCAGACCGGTGGTCTCCTCGAAGACCTGTACAGTGGTGGCTTTCTTTGACAGGGAGATGACTTCCCCTACCAGATGCTCCTCACCCACATGTACCATCTCAGACATACGAAGACCAGTATTTCCCTTCAGGTAAATAACTGGTCCGTTGATTCCATAAATGATTCCTTTTTTATTCATCTGTCATACCTCCGGCAAAGACAAATTCTTCTTTTGCTTCCCTGAGTAAAGTAGCAAATGAGTTGTCTATCAATATATTTTTGGAGCGGATCACGGCGCACATACCGCCCATGAAAGCTTCTCTGGATACTACCGGGGCAAAGCCGAAGCGTGCGGCAAGTTCCGGGATCCAGTTCTGGTCTGCGGGATCAAGATAAACCACAAGGGCATCTTCTCCGGCAAAGTCGCGGGCTTCCTGGATCCGCTGGGAGAGATATTCCAGATATTCCGGTGTGGAGCGAAACTGTGCAAGACGCTCCGCCACATCGTGAAACAGCTGCTGCTTGATCTCTTCGGTCTTATCGGAAAGAAGACGGCGGTATTCCAGCTGTCTGGCAGAGACGGTTTTGTTGATCTCGCGTTTGAGATTGTCGGTTTCCGCCTGAATATGAGACTGAATCTGCCGTTCTTTGGTCTCTTTATGTTCCTGGAAAATCTTATCCAGGGCTTCCTGATGCTGTGTCTGCACCTGCTGTGCCTCCTGCATGGCACTGTCGATGGAGGCTGTATAAAAATGCTGTAATTTTTCTTCGATAGTCAATGTATTCACCCTCTTTGATTTATAGTTACAGTTTTAGTCCAATGGCTTCGTTGACATAAGAGGTGATAAAATCCGGTTTCCGGCCGGTACCGTGACGGTCGGGGATCTCCACGATCAGAGGTACCTTGTGATGGAGTTTCACCTCATCCACAATTTCCGGGAATTCTCTGCCGAACTTTTCTGTAAGCAGAAGAATCCCGATTTCTTTATCGGCCAGAGCCGTTTCCAGAGCGGTGCGCAGTTCTTCTCTCTCGTGCACCACCCACACCGTCCACCCCGGCGAGCCGCATGCCCGTCTGGGTGTCGATGTTGTCACTGATCAGATACATTTTCATAAAGCAAAACCTCTTTGTAAGGATTAAAGTTTACCTAAGATCATGAAGGAAATGATCAGACCATACAGAGCGATACCTTCGGCCATAGCTACGAAGATCATGGATTTACCGAACAGGGAACCGTCTTCGCTGATAGCACCCAGGGCTGCACTTGCAGAACTTGCTACGGCGATACCGGAACCGATGCCGGACAGGCCGGTTACGAGAGCGGCACCGAGATAACCAAGACCGGTTGCAAGACCACTTCCGGCTGCGTCAGTAGCACCTGTACGTTCTGCGCACCGGCGAACATGGCGATGGTTCCTACAAGGAGTGTGCCAAAGAAGAAGAAACAGTTGACTGCCAGAGACTTTTTGTAACGTTTTTTGTTTCTCTCACCCAGAAGAAATGCGCCTCCCGGGATGATGATGCTGAGAATCAGTGCTGCGGCGGTAAGAATTTCGATAATAGTTGACATAATAATATCCTCCTGCTTATTTATTTTTGGATTTTTTTAAAAATGGCTGAAAAGCTCTTCCGTTTCCTTTATAGAAACGCTGAACATCTCATAATATTCCAGACGGAGAACCTGGATAGCTACGATCAGGCCTTCCATCGCGGTAACGAAAATATTGCCGAGGATCACGACGATCCAGTTCGGGCTTCCGGCTTCTGCACCGGCAAGCATCAGTACGACTTCCATCATAGCGGCATGGCTGACGGCGAAAGCGCCGATACGGACGAAAGAAAGGGTGTTGGACAGATAACTTAACATGACTTCGAAGAGTTCAAAAAAGCTCTGTACAAAATACATGCCCTTGCTTCCTTCGATGACGGGACTTTCTTTTTTCACCATTCTTGCCAGAGGCTCCTTCAGCATAATGATCACTAACGGAATACCGAACATCACGCCGAGAACCGCACCTGCGGGAAGGGTGTGACCTGTCATAAACAGGAAGATCACAGCGACCAGGGAACCGTAGAACACCAGTCCTGCCACAGCATTCTGGTCAAACCAGATGCCTTCCACATCTTTCATGCGAACGGCATTAATAATATGGAAGATCATTGTAATCAGGATCAGGAACATACCGAAAGCGATTGCAACGACAAATACCGTATTTAACGTACCAAGGAACGGCAGATTGGACATCGCCTCCACCGGACGCAGCCAGAGCGCGGGGATCACATCTTCAAAACCGAAGATGCTTCCGAACATCAGACCGAAGAAAGTGGAGAAAATACCTGCGGTACCGATAATGGCTGCCAGATCCAACTTCTTAAACTTATATAGAAGAAATCCGCCGATCACCAGGCAGGCTCCCTGACCGGCATCACCGAACATCGCACCGAAGATAAACATATAGGTCAGTGCCACGAAGATCGTAGGATCCATCTCGTGATAGGACGGCAGACCGTACATTTTCACAAACATCTCAAAGGGACGGAAGATCTTCGGATTCTTTAACTTGGTCGGCGGTTCGCCGTGTGCTGTGGAATACGGATCTGTCTCTACGAAACAGTAGAGATTCTGATCATCCGCGATTTCTTTCTGAAAAGCTGTGGCATCTGTGACAGACATCCAGCCGCACAGGATATAAAAGACTTCCCGGTTATCCTCTTTGGTGCAGGCGGCAAGCCGGCGGACATCAAAGTTGCGGGACTGACTTTCCAGTTTCCGTGTGGCTGCATAGAGCTTTTCACCCTGCTTTTGCAGCAGTTCGGCAATGGTATCCTGCAGTTTTGCCAGCTCTTTTTCTGTCTGTTGCAACTGTCCGGCTAACTGTGCCTGTACCTGAGACGGAATGCCGTAAAGCTTTTCGGGAACATCCAGCTGTTCAAAATGCATAGATGCGTAGACTGCATCGATCCGGTCAGTTACTTTGGTCGGGCAGAAATAAAAGCCCCAGATATACCGGTCATTTTTCTGGCAGGGGTAAAAGAGCGTCTCTTCACTGCCATACACATATGTTTCAAATTTGTTGTAATATTCCCTGCTGATACGACCAAAGCGGCAGGTCATATAGCGGAACTGCAGAAAACGGGAAATATCAAAGTCAAGTGAGAGGAAGGGTTCCAGCTGTGTCAGGAGTTCTTCCAGTTCTTTTTTCTGATCTTCCAGTTCTTTTTTCTGTTCGTTGATTCGGGTCAGCTGTTGATCGAAGGATTCGATCAATGCGACCGCTTCATCCAGTGTCATGGTGAGATTCGTCTGGATGTTTCCGGAGTCCAAAAGCTTTTCATATTCCAGTGCTTTTGCCAGAAGTCCTTTGTAGGGATTGATCTGCAGATAAGGAGTCAGTGTTTTTAACGTCTGCAGCTGTGCAAGAGCATTTTCCAGATGGATCTCGTATCGGGAAAGATACTGATCCACCACCCGGTCAATATCGGCTTTTGGTCCGGTGATACTTACAAATTGCATTTTTTCAATCATAGTTACATCCCCCGGTGTTTTTTTGCTTACGATTTCGAGATATAGCGCATGGTGTCTTCCGGCGTGATACTGTAACGGATACATTCAAGTACCGTTGTCAGCCGGTCGATCTCATGTTCTTTGTGATAGAGGTAGCAGTAGATCGTGGATACAGAATAAGGATCCGCTTTGCTTTCTCCGGAAAGGACATGCTTCATGATGCTGCTGTACATCTCTTCAAGCGTATGTGAGTTCAGTTTTTCGTAACGTCGTCCATAGTAGGTCCGGTCAAGAAGCGATTCGAAAGCTGTCATCGTCTCAGCTTCTACCAGAGCAGCGATATCTTTCTTATGCAGCTTGTAATTCACAGGAATCAGCAGTGCATAGATATCGGCAGCGGTCATATGGTAATACTGTTTGGAACGGTAGATCCACTGAAGATTCAGCAGATCAAATTTGTTCCCGTAGGCTTTGGTGATCTCTTCCAGGTTCTTTTTGGAGAGAATCTTGTCTTTTGTCTTCCATATGGCAGAAAAATAAGAAAGATCCAGTGCCATCTCGTAGTCAAAAAGCGTTGGTGTTTCCAGACCGGACAGTGCGGCCAGTGGCTGGTAGTAACTGGTTCCCCGCAGATGACTGACAAATTCTTCAATGGACCGGGACGCGGTCAGCAGGTTGATATCCAGCTGTGAGTGCTTATCGAAGAATGGTTTGAATAAAGAAAGATCCAGATTTACATCTCTGTGATCAAAGATTTTATTCAGACATTCTTTCATGATGGACACTTCGTATCGTCCGAAATAAAGATTGAGGAATTTGCGCTGCTCCATGTTGGAAAATTGATAAATCTTGGTAAAATCGCGATAAATCGAATTCACCAGAAGCTGTTCAATCTTTCCACGGTGCAGAGCCTCTTCTGAGAGAGAGTCCAGGATCGCTTCATAAGCGGGCTGCTGTTTCAGATAGGTAACTGCCTGGGGAACGCTTTTGAGTTCTGCCAGTTCCCGGTACTGATCGTCAGTCAGCAGTCTGCTCTGCATGGCTCGGATCTTCGTGGTCAGACCACTGTAAGATAATAATGATCCCATATACTTCACATCCTGATTATTTTATGGTAAATCTTGTCGCATAATGCATCTTTATGTTCCTTATAATAAGCATCCATGTGCTTAAGGGAACGTTCGGTGGAGGTTTTCAGGTGTTCCAGTTCCCGATCCGCCTGTTCCTGCAAAGTGCGTTTGGCAGCTTCCAGTGCTCTGGCAGCCTGAGCATCCGTATCGTTATCATAAGTAGAGGTACGTTCCTCGGCCGCGTTGTCCTGACGTCGGGTTTCTTCGACAGCAGATTCCATAATACGGGAAGCGGCTGTTTCGATTTCAGACAATTTGTCGATTACAGATTCCATTTTTCCCTACTCCTTTGTTTAAAATTTATCATTATCATACACCTATTCAATCAAAAAGTAAATCAGAACTGTCTATATGTATACAAATTATTGGAAATGTATAACAAATTTATTCATATTCATAATGAAAAATAATCCTTTCCAAGTATGCCTCTTTTATAGTAGAATAAAGCGCGACATAGCTGTTTTATACAAGAAAATACCTGGAGGGAAATATATGAGGTTAAGGAATATACGCGGCTCTAAAGAGACGATTGCAGCCAGCGATTATGTGGTACAGGAACCGGAGACACACAAGGAACATGGGGGCAGCTTTTTGGCAATGAGCAGCCGGTACAGATTGAAGTGGGAATGGGAAAGGGACGTTTTATCATGGATATGGCGCGCCTGCATCCGGACCGTAATTTTGTGGGGATCGAGATGTATGACAGTGTACTGCTCCGTGCGGTGCAGAAGAGAGAACAGCTCGAAGAAGATCTGCCAAACCTGTATTTTATCCGTATGGATGCACGGAATCTGCCGGATGTCTTTGAGAAAGGAGAAGTGGATAAGATCTATCTGAACTTTTCGGACCCATGGCCGAAGGAGCGTCATGCAAAACGCCGTCTGACTTCCCGCCAGTTTTTGGAGCGTTACGACAAGATCCTGGCACCGGAGGGAACGGTAGAGTTCAAGACCGATAACCGCCCGCTGTTTGAGTTCTCACTGGAAGAAGTGAAAGAAGCAGGCTGGGTTCTGGACGCTTCGACTTTTGATCTTCATCATGATGCAAAGCTGATGGAAGGAAATGTAATGACCGAATACGAAGAAAAATTCTCCCGGGCGGGAAACCCGATCCATAAAATGATCATTCACCGATAAGAAGAGAAAATGATCCGGCGCAGCGGAATAACCCGCTGTGGACCGGATTCTTTCTCCTTCATATCATATTATAACAACAGAACTTTGAAGGATCCGTGAGAAGATGGGAAAAAAAATGCTGTTGCCGCAACCGCTTCTACGACTGGAGCTACAACAACCCCAGGATCGACCGCAAACTGACTGATCTGCACAAACGTCTGTCAGAACTGGACGATATCCTGTGTGCGAGAAAGAAAAGTGAAAAAAAACGAAAAAAATTGTAAAAAAAGACTTGCATTTTTCTATACGGATGATATAATAGTTCTTGCGTTACAGATACAAGCGCCTTTAGCTCAGCTGGTAGAGCAGTAGACTCTTAATCTATTTGTCCAGGGTTCGAATCCCTGAAGGCGCACTTAAAGCACTGTTTTCGATGACATGGAGCATCGGGGACGGTGCTTTTTTAATGTCTGATACGAAAATTCAAAATCTATAGGTCGAAAAAGACCTTCTGAATAAACAAAGAAAAGGAGAAAACTTATGAACCGAGATGTACCGTTAAAAAAATACGCAAAAAAAATGAACCACTCCTACACCTTCGGCGCTTTCCCGACGATCGAACTGCTGAAAAATCAGCCGGAACATGTGCTGAAAGTCCTGCTTCACCCGGATATGAACAGTGAGACTCAACTGGAGATCATCACTGACCTGTGTAACCGGCACAATATACCGATCGAACGGGCCGCAAAAGTGGTTGAAAAGCTCAGAGACAAAGAGAACATCTTCGCTGTCGGTGTGTTTGAAAAATACACGAACCAGCTGGATCCAACAGCGGATCATATCGTTCTTGTTAACCCGAGTGATATGGGGAATATGGGAACGATCATCCGGACAAGCATCGGTTTTGGTATCGAAAATCTTGCGATCATAGAGCCGGGTGTGGATGTATTTAACCCGAAAGTAGTACGGGCCTCGATGGGATCTTTGTTTCAGTTGAATTTCTGTTATTTCCCAAGCTTTGAAGCCTACAAAGAACAGGCGGGTAACAGAAGCCTTTATCCGTTTATGCTAAAGGGAGCTGTGCCGTTGCAGGAGCTTCAGAGAGACACCACTGAGACCTACTCCCTGATCTTCGGAAATGAAGCCACCGGACTGCCGGACAGTTTTGCGGATGAAGGCCAAAGTGTGGTGATCCGTCATACCGATCATATCGATTCGTTAAACCTGGCGCTGGCTACCGGCATCGGTATCTACGAATTCACAAAATGATAAAAATAACTAAAAAAGATATAAAAAATATCTAAAAAAAGACAGGTTTCGAGCCGGGAAATTTTAAGAAAACCTGGAAAAATGAAAAATAGCATAAAAAATACACAGGATTTTGTGAATAATAAAACGACTAATGGTCAGTTTTGCTAAAATACGAGAAAAATTGACAAAAACAAACATGAAAAATAGGAATGTTGACAAATGAAAAATTCAGAAGTAAAATTTGTAAAACTTCGGATTTATGGAGAGGATATAAATTAAGAAGTTTTAAGTGACTATTCAGTAGATAATATCCCACGAGGGTACTGAACAGTTACGTTTTGCTTATTAAAAGTTAAGGAAAGGGAGGGAGAGAAACGGATTTAGCAAGTAAATTACTGGAAGAGCTGAACTGTGACACTGCCTTTACGATCCCCCTGTTTGGAGGAATTGAAATCGCAGAGTCGGTGGTTGTAACCTGGATCATTATGGCTGCACTGGTAATAATTTCCATATTACTTACACGCAATCTCCAGGTGGAACCTGAAAACATCAGTAAGCGCCAGTTGGCACTGGAAACAGTGATCGGTGTCATACAGGATTTCTTCAAAGATATTCTTGGAGAAAAAGGAAAAATGTATATTCCTTATCTGATGTCGGTGGCCATTTATATTGGCGTAGCAATCTGATTGGTATTCTGGGATTTAAACCACCAACTAAAGACATGAATGTAACAGCAGCTCTGGCAATCATGAGCATTGTATTAATTGAATTTGCCGGAATCCATGCAAAAGGCGGAAAAAAGTGGCTGAAGAGTTTTGCAGAACCTACACCGGTGGTGTTGCCGATCAACATCCTGGAAATCTTCATCCGACCGGTATCCCTTTGTATGCGATTATTCGGTAACGTACTGGGTTCCTTCGTTGTCATGAAACTGATCGAAGCAGTAGCCCCTGTACTGGTGCCTGTACCGTTGACCTGTTATTTTGATATTTTCGACGGACTGATCCAGGCATATGTGTTTGTCTTTCTGACAGCACTGTTTATCAAAGAAGCTATTGAGTAAACTTAATTGGAAAAGAGAAAAGGAGAAAACATTATGTTAGTAGCAATCGGAGCAGCAGTAGCAGTATTAACAGGTATCGGAGCAGGACTGGGAATCGGTCTGGCAACAGGTAAAGCAGTAGATGCAATCGCAAGACAGCCGGAAGCAGAAAGCAAAATCAGCAAATCCCTTCTTCTTGGTTGTGCACTGGCAGAGGCAACCGCTATTTACGGTTTCGTTATCGGTCTGCTGATCATCTTCTTCCTTGGCTAATCACCATTACCGAAACATGAGAAAAACGAGAAAGGCAGGTGAGTAAAGGGTGTTACGGATAGACTTAAATCTGGTTTGGACCATTATCAACGTCATCATTCTCTACCTTTTACTGAAAAAGTTCCTGATCAAACCGGTAACTGCGATCATGGATAAGAGAGAGCAGATGGTGAAACAGGGTCTGGAAGGTGCCAGAGCCCAAGAGAGCCAGGCGAAGGAACTGAAGGTTAAATATGAAGAAGCCCTTGCATCTGCGAAGGAAGAATCTCTCCAGCTGGTTGAGAAAGCCAGAGGAAATGCCCAGGTGGAATATGACCGTATTCTGGGTGAAGCGGATGAACAGGCGAAAAAGATAAAAGAAGCGGCCAGAAAGGATGTGGAACTGGATCGGGAAAAAGCAATGAAAGAGATGCAGTCCGAAGTTGCAGGACTTGCTCTTACCGCAGTATCCCGTATCCTGCAGGAAGGTACTGATCCACAGAGTGACGGTGCGCTGTATGAACAATTTTTGAAAAAAGCAGGTGAGGCCAATGACACAGACCGCTGATCGTTATGGAAAAGTGCTTTATGATCTGAGAGTTCCCGCAGAAGATGTGGAACAGATGAAAGCGGCTTTGTGTGCGGCGCCTCAGCTGGTGAAAATTCTCAATGATCCGACTCTTACCAAAGAGGTAAAGCATGAGATTATAGAAACAATATTCCCGAAGAGCTTACACAACTTTTTAAAGACAGTCAGTGACCGGCGAAGATGTGATCAGATCGATGACATGCTGGAAAGCTACAGGGCCTGTGTGAGAAAGGAAAAGGGAATTGTGGCCGCTACGCTGTACTGTGTCCATGAGCCGGATGAGAATCAGAAAGCTCAGATGGAACAGTTCGTCAGGAGAACCTATGGCGTCAATGGCGTGGAAATGACTGTTGAACAGCAGCCGGACCTGATCGGAGGATTTGTTCTTCGTGTGGGAGACCGGGAATTTGACTGGAGTCTGCGCGGCAGAGTCCGTCAGCTGCAACAACGATTGATCCGGAGGTGAAAGAAATGAGCACAATCAGCTCAGAAGAAATTATTTCCATTCTGAAAGAGAAAATCGAAAATTACGATGCCATGTGTCAGGAACAGGAAACCGGTAAGGTTATCAGTGTCGGTGACGGAATCGCAACGATCTATGGAATCGATCATGCGATGTACGGCGAGATCGTAACTTTTGAAAACGGCGAAAAAGGAATGGTTCAGGATATCCGTCAGGATACCATCGGATGTATCCTGTTCGGTAAAGATACAGGAATCAAAGAAGGTACCCGTGTGGTACGTACGAAAAAGAAAGCCGGAATCCCGGTCGGTGAAGGATTTGTCGGCAGAGTTATCAACGCGCTGGGCGAGCCGATCGACGGAAAGGGAGCTGTAGAAGAAGACGACTACTATCCGGTAGAAAGAGAAGCACCTGGTATTATTGAGAGAAAATCTGTCAGTGTTCCTATGGAGACCGGTATCTTGTCTATCGACTCCATGTTCCCGATCGGACGTGGACAGCGTGAGTTGATCATCGGTGACCGTCAGACCGGTAAGACAGCGATCGCAACCGATACCATCTTAAACCAGAAAGGCAAAGACGTAATCTGCGTCTACGTTGCCATCGGTCAGAAAGCATCTACGATTGCAAAACTGGTAAATACACTGACCAAACATGATGCTATGGATTACACCATCATCGTTTCTGCTACAGCCAGTGACTGTGCACCGTTACAGTACATTGCACCTTATTCGGGAACCGCTATGGCAGAATATTTTATGCACAAAGGAAAAGACGTACTTATCGTATACGATGATCTGTCCAAACATGCGGTTGCATACCGTGCCCTGTCCCTGTTGCTGGAGCGTTCTCCGGGACGTGAAGCTTATCCGGGTGACGTATTCTATCTGCATTCCAGACTGCTGGAACGTTCCAGCCGGCTGAGCGATGAAGAAGGCGGCGGATCTATCACAGCGCTGCCGATCATCGAGACACAGGCGGGTGACCTGTCGGCCTATATCCCGACAAACGTTATTTCCATCACTGACGGTCAGATCTTCCTGGAAAGTGATCTGTTCTTCTCCGGTATGCGTCCGGCCGTAAACGTTGGTCTTTCCGTATCCCGTGTAGGTGGTGCGGCACAGACAAAAGCCATGAAGAAAGCAGCAGGAAGTATCCGTATCGACCTGGCTCAGTACCGTGAGATGGAAGTATTTACCCAGTTCAGTTCCGATCTGGATGAGACAACCAAAGCGCAGTTACAGTATGGAAAATGTCTGATGGAACTGTTAAAACAGCCATTATGTAATCCGCTTTCCATGCCACAGCAGGTTATCACTCTGGTAGCTGCAACACATAAAGTTTTGGTAGATGTGGAAGTAAGCAAACTGAAAGCATTCCAGATGGATATGCTGCAGTATTTTGCAGATATGCATAAAGAGATCATCGATGAACTGAATGATAAAAAGTTCTCAACGATGAACTGACAGAAAAGATCGTAGAAGTGGCAGAGGAATTCAAGAAGAGCAGGTGTTAATATGGCAAATGTAAAAGAGATACAGGACCGGATCAAGAGTATCCAGGACACCATGAAGATCACCAATGCGATGTACATGATCTCATCATCCAAGATGAAGAAAGCAAAGAAAGCGCTGTCAGATACAGAGCCCTATTTCTTTGAGATGCAGTCCGCGATCCGCCGTATCCTGCGTCATGTGCCGGATATTGAGCATGCTTTCTTCGATGAGAGACCGGAGATTCCGAAAAAAGACCGGAAGATCGGTCACATCATCGTAACAGCAGACAAAGGACTGGCAGGTGCTTATAACCATAACGTGATCAAGATGGCAGAAGAGCAGCTGCAGTGGGAGGGAAAACACAGTCTGTTTGTTCTTGGAGAACTGGGTCGGCAGTATTTTTCAAAGAAAACACTGCCGGACGTGTCTGTGGATATGGATTTCCACTTTACGGTTCAGAAGCCTTCCATGCACCGTGCCCGTATGATCGGGCTGCGTATGGTAGAGGAATATCTGGAAGGAAAACTGGATGAGATCCATGTGATCTACACCAACATGGAAAATGCTGTGACCAATGAGACACAGACTCTTCAGCTGCTTCCGTTAAAGAAAGCTTCGTTCCATACCGAACTGAAAATGGGAATTCCGGCGGATGTACATCATGAGGAGATCATGCTGGTACCGTCCGCAGATGAAGTGTTAAATACCATCATTCCGAACTATGTAGTGGGAACGATATACGGCTGTCTGGTAGAATCCTACTGTAGCGAGCAGAACGCCCGTATGACAGCCATGGATGCCTCGAACCGGAATGCCAGCGAGATGCTGAAAGCCTTATCGATTCAGTATAACCGGGCAAGACAGGCAGCGATCACCCAGGAGATCACCGAGGTTATCGCAGGTGCGAAAGCACAGAAAAACAAACACAGGTAGAGGTAAAGTAACTATTCAGTAGGTAGTATTCCGCGAGGCGTTGGCATGAATATGCCAAAATCCCGAGACATGCAAGCCAAAATGCCATCACCGAAGGTGATTTTAAATGCATTTTGGCTCTAACTGTGAAGCGACTGAACAGTTACGAGGCAAAAATATAGAGAAGAGATAAGAGAGGAGGAGCGAATCCATATGCAGACAGGAAAAATCGTACAGGTCATGGGACCTGTAGTAGACGTCCTTTTCGAAGGACAGACTCTCCCGTCCATCAAGGATGCTCTGGAAGTTGACAACGGTGGGAAAAAGTGTGTCATGGAAGTAGCACAGCACATCGGAAACAATATGGTTCGTTGTATTATGCTGAATTCCAGTGAAGGACTTCACCGTGATATGGAAGTAACAGCTACAGGCGCAGGTATTCAGGTGCCGGTAGGAGAAAAGACACTGGGTCGTCTGTTCAATGTACTGGGTGACACCATCGATGGTGGAGAAAGCCTGGAGAAAGAACAGCACTGGGTAATCCACAGAGATCCCCCGACCTTTGAGGAACAGAGCCCGGTTGTAGAGATCTTGGAGACAGGTATCAAAGTAATCGACCTTCTGGCACCCTATGCCAAAGGTGGTAAGATCGGTCTGTTCGGTGGTGCCGGTGTAGGTAAAACCGTACTGATCCAGGAGCTGATCCGTAACATCGCAACAGAACACGGTGGATATTCCATCTTCACCGGTGTAGGAGAACGTTCCCGTGAAGGTAATGACCTGTGGAGTGAGATGAAAGCATCCGGTGTACTGGAGAAAACCGCTCTGGTATTCGGACAGATGAACGAGCCACCGGGATCCCGTATGCGTGTAGCAGAGACGGGTCTGACCATGGCAGAATATTTCCGTGATGAAGAACATCAGAACGTGCTTCTGTTTATTGATAACATTTTCCGTTTTGTACAGGCAGGTTCCGAGGTATCCGCCCTGCTTGGACGTATGCCTTCCGCAGTAGGTTACCAGCCGACTCTGGCAAATGAAATGGGTGAACTGCAGGAGAGAATCGCTTCCACAAAGAACGGTTCCGTAACTTCCGTACAGGCTGTTTATGTGCCTGCCGATGACCTGACAGACCCGGCTCCGGCAACAACCTTCGCCCACCTGGATGCAACAACCGTACTTTCCCGTAAGATCGTAGAGCAGGGTATCTATCCGGCCGTAGATCCGCTGGAATCTTCTTCCCGTATTCTGGAAGCGGATGTGGTAGGAGAAGAACACTACCGCGTAGCAAGAAAAGTGCAGGAGATTCTTCAGAAATACAAAGAACTGCAGGATATCATCGCGATCCTTGGTATGGAAGAACTGTCAGAAGACGATAAACTGACCGTATTCCGTGCAAGAAAGATCCAGCGTTTCCTGTCCCAGCCGTTCCACGTAGCAGAAACCTTTACCGGTGTTCCCGGAAAATACGTGCCGCTGGCTGAGACATCCGCGGTTTTAAAGCAATCGTTGACGGTGAGATGGATGAATATCCGGAATGGGCATTCTTTAATGTAGGAACCATCGATGATGTGATCGAGAAAGCAAAGTCACAGGAGGCTTAAGATAAGGAGGTACCGGCATGAGTGGATTTTATATGCGAGTTCTTGCCAGTGACCATGTATTTTACCAGGGAAGGGTAGAAGTAGTGACTCTCCCGGGTGATGATGGTGAACGTACCGTACTGGCCCATCATGCAGACAGTATCATTTCCATCAGAGAGGGCGAACTTCGTTTCCGCGATGAGGAAGGAAACTGGCATGAGGCGATCGTAGGTCTGGGCTTTGCAGAGATGATCAATAACCGTCTGACCATTCTGGTAGACACCGCAGAACGCCCGGAAGACATCGACCGGAAGCGTGCGGAAGAAGCGAAAGCAAGAGCCGAGGAGCAGCTTCGTCAGAAGCAGAGCATGCAGGAATACTACATGTCCAAAGCATCCCTCGCCCGTGCGATGACCAGACTGAGTGCGACGAACAAAAAGAATATTGTATAAACCAGAACCCGGCAGCTTGCGGACAGAAATGTTCGTAAGCTGCCGGGTTATTTTTTTCCTGTCTTATTACAAATAGACTGTAAAAAATGTCATATTTCAAAGTTGATCCACAAAAAACGGAGAAGAATATCGTTTTTATAAAAAAATGAAGGATCTCCTGGAAGAAATCAGCCATACCGGAAATATGTTTATCCGTGTACACTGTTCCTATGTGGTGAACTATTACTACATCAAATCCCTCAACTCCACCGAGGCAGAACTCCTGACAGGAGAAAAACTTCCGGTGAGCGGGGAATATAAGAATGAGGCGTTAAAGAAGTTAGATTGCATTTTATGCCGATTTGTTACGAGTTATGACAGAACATGCTACAATTTAATAAGAAATGTTAGTTTGATATGCAAAATATTTAAGTTTTCTTTACGTTTCCGAGATCCTATTTACAGTGGGATATCCGAGTGCTATAATCCGCTTAAATACTTTGATATGCAAATTATTTGCAAGAAAGGCGGGTAAATAACGCCGGAGCAGGGGAGAGAGAACCGGTAAAAACAGAGGTTGAACCTGCGGGAACATGTAATTCAGGCAGCCGAAAAGGAAGGAAAAATACCAGGTTGCCTGTTAGTGACTGGGAGTAGGCAGTACAGTCAGGTGCCACGGGGAGAGGTGGCAGAAATGGAGGAATCTATGAAGAGAAAGAGCATGATCGTAGCAGTGCTGATGGCAAGTATGTTACTGGGAGCCTGCGGGAAACAGGCAGAGACGAATGGGGAGAAAGATCCGGTAGTGACAGAAGCGCCGACAGAGGAGGCAACACTGGAAGCAGAAGAACCTGCAGGTAATGGCACCAAGACAGAAGAAAGTGCGGAAGTGACCAAGGGGGCTACAGATAATTCTGCAGCCACAGGTAAAACAAATAATGCAGATAGTTCAGTTAAACCGGAGAGTACAGATAAAAATGAAAGTAAAGGGGAGTCTGGTAAGACATCACAAAGCA